>FZPS01000154.1_pt43 | contig 26664 bp, 24 predicted proteins | sample 1817821 | NCBI WGS metagenome assembly FZPS01 (sample SAMEA104158645, study PRJEB21678) | metagenome | place: Germany | collected 2015-04-21
TCATTTTGTTTATCAACATCGGCACAGGCACGGATGCTAGAAAATTTGTTCTACAATCGACAGGGCGTGGTGTAAGGATACAGCCTGTAAAAGACAAAAGACAACGATTGATTTTTCTTCATAATTCTGGACAGATAGATAAAAAACTTTTCAATGCTGTCAAAGGGTATTATAAGCCATTGGAAACGCTTTTTGTTTTTGGTACTAATGCTGCTAATTTAAGAGAAATTGTAGAAACACTTAAAGCAGAAAAAAAAGATGAGAGCATAGGATATTTGTTTGATATAAATCCTGAGATTGACAAGAAAAAGATGGAGCTGCTAATACCGGTTTACAAAGACTCTATAGAAATAATTGCCAATCAAAAAGAACCTCAAAAATTTGAAATAAACGAGAATGATTATCATTTGGTAAAAAATTATTTTAACAATATTGGTAATAAAATTGCAGCGATAAAATTTAATCCTTCTGTAACTGTTTTAGAAAAAATGAATGAAGCTTTTAATGGGAAATACGTTAATTATTTCCTTTTTAATAACAATTCATTTATTAATAATCCTGAGTTATTGCTGAAAAATATTTTCTATCATTTCGAGCAGACTTCAAAAGAATTTGACAAATTTAAAATTTTAGAAAATGAAATTATTCATTTTAAACATATTTCTGTTAGTTTAGATGATATCAATGATTTGGTAAAAAAGATCCAAAAAGTAAAGAATTATCCAAGTAAAGATATAGAAAAACAGAAATTAAAAGAAGAGTATGAAAAAGATAAGGATTTAGATAAATATACTGCTAAAATAGAAGATATAAATTCAAGTTTCGTAAAGGAGGCAAGAGCAGTGTATGGTTGTGACCCATTGGATATCAAATATCTTGCTAATCATTACTATCTTCCAGTGATAGTTTCAGAAAGTGAAAAAATTGATTATATCAAACACATCATTAAAACTGAAAGCGAAGTTAAATTTATTGAAGCTTTGGAAGAATATTTAGAAAAGTCAGATAATAAGTTTAAAGATTTCGAGTGGTGGTTTTTTAGCAAACTGGATGAGAGTTTAGACGAGGTTTACATTCCTTATTACAATCCAATATTAAATAAAATATCAAAATTTAAACCTGATTTTATTTTCTGGTTGAAAAAAGGTACTGATTATACTATTCTTTTTGTTGATCCAAAAGGGACAGAGCATACCAGTGCCTATAGAAAAATTGATGGGTATAAAGTATTATTCGAGGAAAACGGAAAAGCAAAAGTTTTTAACAGCAATGGATTTAATGTGAGAGTAAAATTACTGCTCAGAACAGATGATGTTTCGAAAGTTCCAAACGATTATAATGAGTATTGGTTTGATAACATCGAAGATATGGTTATATAACGAATAGTGTGGGTTATGAAATTTTTGCTTTACTAACTTATAAAGTTATAAAAACTAAAAATATTTTTAATTTTATAATGCACCATAACGGCCAGCGGTATGAAAAGTTGCCGATTGCGAACGTTTTTTGTCAAGTTACATAAAAGTTGAAGTGGGCTACAACCCTTGAATAACCTACTGTCCCGGCAATTTTTTATACCGTGTGTTAGGGCACGTTATTTTTCTTGTCCCATAAATCTAACATAGCTATCAAATCGCTATATTCTTCTGCAAATGCTCCGTCAAGCGTCCCAAACTTATTTTTAAACTCTTTAAAATATTGTCTTGCTTTTTTGTCACCCGAAATTGTAGCAATAAATAGTCTGTTTGCAATTTCCATTTTGCATTCGTCAAGTCCAGACTTTGCTGTTTCGTATGCTTTTAACACAGTTTGTATTTCGTCTTGATTGTATTTTTTGATTTGTCTGTTAACGAAAAGTTTTCTAACAACCTTCTGTCCATTGAAGAATATTTTTTCTGTGGTCCAGACGGTTTCTTGATATTTAAAATTCTTTCCTGTTGGTAAATTTTTAAGTTCGCTTACAAACAATGTGTCTTTATTAACATTCAATCGGCAGGTTTGCACTGCACCCCAAAAATCAATAATTGTGTCTTGTCCGCAAACAGCAAGAATGAACTCAGAAAAAGTTGTCGGTTTAGACTCAGGATTTTTATAACCACATAAAACAATTGTTTTACCATTGGAAAGGTAAAAAGTCGTATCAGCTCTTGTTCCTGCAAACTGTGTTTTTGGACAGTCACAAATAACTTTATTATCCTGTCCTAAAACATTTGTTAAAGCCAATACTGTCAATATGAAAATCAATTTTACTCGTGTTATTGTCTTTTTTAAATGTCCTATAACTTGTTTATACATACACCTTATAAGGCCAAAGTTGATCTTAAATGCTCTTAATGGTATGTATTTTACACCTTTTATCATAAAAAAATTACATGAATTCTAAAAATTCATTTTTCCACTTTTGATCCAAAAAAATCGTTGAAACAGCTAACGCTATTCTCAAAAACAGTACAAAGATAATATAAAATTTTCAATATTATATCAAAATAATTTATTTTTTTTGCAATTTTTTTCTATTTATCCATATATCAATTACTTATATTTACACACTAATATTTTAAAAAAATATTAATTTTAAAAATTAATATCCAAAATTTTTAAAAATTATGTATAAGTCAATAATTTTAATTTTTATTTGTATATCAAATATTTTGATGGCACAAATATATAATCCCATAATAGACTCTATAGCTATGCGTGATGGCAAAAAAATAGCAGCAGATATATACCTTATAGATTCTATAAATCCACGACCAACGATATTAATCCAAACTCCATATAATAGGATATATTATCGACTAAATCTTCCATTAGTAGGTCATAACATAGAAGATTATGGATATAATTTTGTAATTACAGATTGGAGAGGTTTCTATGGTAGCTCACTAGCTTATGTAGCTGGTTATGACAGAGGATTAGATGGTTATGATCTTGTAGAATGGATAGCACAGCAACCTTGGAGTAATGGCAAAATAGGTACTTATGGCGCTTCAGCTCTTGGCAAAATACAATTCAAAACTGCTAAAGAGCAACCTCCACATCTAGTATGTTGTGTGCCTTTAGTAGCAAATCCACAAATGACATATTTAGAATATTTTCCTGGTGGAGTATATAGGACTGAATATGTGCAGCAGGCAGATAATTTAGGATTTGGTTATTCTCCTTGGCTATTGAGCAATCCTTTTTATAATTTTCTATGGCAATTTGTAGAAAATAGTACTTTCTATCCTTCTTCTATTAATGTTCCTTTTTTTATGATTGGTGGATGGTACGATCATGCAATAGATCAAAAGCTTAATTTTTTTAATGCTCTAATGCAGCAATCACCAGTATCTTCTCAACATAAGCTATTAATGGGACCATGGGTACACGGGGGACATGGAATATCGCAGGTAGGTTCTAGCCAACAAGGAGAATTATTTTTCTACAATGCAAGCAATTGGAATGATTCTCTTTCTTTACGTTTTTTTGATTTCTACCTTAAAAATGTTAATAATGGATGGAATAATGAACCGGTAATGCAATATTACCAAATAGGCGATAACCAATGGCAACAAGCAACTAGTTTGTCTGCTATCAATGTTGATACATTACAAATGTTTTTGAATAGCGATAATTATCTCACAACTATTCCTCCAGATGTGCAAAATCAAAATGAATATTTTATTTACAATCCAGCAGATCCATCACCTACATATGGTGGTTCTACATTACGACAAGATTTATTGCAAGGCCCTTATGATCAATCACAAGTAGTAGAATCTAGAAGTGATTTACTCATCTTTACTTCTTCTACACTTAATGAACCTGTTAGGATTTTTGGTAAAATAAAAATTACTTTATTCGTTAGTAGTAATTGTAAAGATACAGATTTTGCCATTAGATTCTGTGATGTTTATCCAGACAATAGATCTATACTTATAAATGATGGAATTAAAAGGATGCGTTTCAGAAATGGTTACCAAACAAGTGATACAGCTTCTATGCTAGATGGTGTCATATATAAAATTGATATTTTTTTACCTCATACCGCATATACATTTCTCCCAGGACATAAAATCAGAATAGACATTTCATCATCTAATTATCCCAAATATGATAATAACCTTAATAATGGTAAACAAATGTATACCGCAGGAGATACTATAATAGCTACTAATATTGTATATTTCGAGACAGATTATAAATCAAGTATTTCATTACCTATATTACATTCAAATAATATCTATGATTTCTCAAATTCAGAAAGATTCATTATTTATCCTAATCCTACTAATAGTTCATTTACAATTTCAAATTTTAATCTAATTAAATCTATAGAAATTTACGATATAATGGGTAAAAAATATCAATTTAATGAACAAGTAAATTTTAATGTTAATAATCTAAAAAATGGACTTTACCTAATAAAAATCACTGATGTCAATGATGAAATTATTTGGAAAAAATTGATTAAAAATTAATTTTTTTGTTTTACGTTTTTAGATCTCAGCAAGGTATTAGAATTGTATTTTTTCGATATAATTAATCAGTATGATACTTGTCATTTAATTTATCAGTTTTAGGTTAATTTTATTAATTTTGCAAAAATAAAATTATAAATACATGCAAGATGATAATTTCGACTGGATAAAAGAGCAAGAATATGAATATGGATTTGAAACGCCTATAGAAGTCGAAGTTTTTCCCAAAGGTATAAATGAAGATATAATACGTAGGTTGAGCTCTATAAAGGGTGAGCCAGATTTTATGTTAGAATTCCGATTAAAAGCTTTCGAATACTGGAAAAATATGATACCGCCCACATGGGGACATTTGAAATTTGATCCTATAGACTTTCAAGATATAAGTTATTATGCAGCTCCCAAAAAGCTCAAAAGTAATGAGATAGATCCCGAATTATTAGAAACATTCGAAAAGCTCGGTGTACCTTTAGAAGAACGAGAAATATTAGCAGGTGTAGCTGTAGATGCTATCTTTGATAGTGTATCCGTGAAAACTACTTTTCGTGAGGAGCTAGATAAATTAGGTATTATTTTTTGTCCTATAAGCGAAGCTATTAGAAATCACCCCGAACTGATAAAAAAATATTTAGGTACAGTGGTCTCTCCATATGATAATTTTTATGCAGCTCTCAATTCTGCAGTTTTTAGCGATGGATCTTTTGTTTACATCCCAAAAGGTGTGAAATGTCCTGTGGAGCTTAGTTCATATTTTCGTATTAATACTCAAAATATTGGTCAGTTTGAGCGAACTCTTATTATAGCTGATGAGGAGAGCTATGTCAGTTATCTAGAAGGTTGCACCGCCCCTATGAGAGATGAAAATCAATTGCATGCTGCTGTAGTAGAATTAATAGCTTTAGATAATGCAGAAATCAAATACAGTACAGTACAAAATTGGTATCCTGGTGACAAAGAAGGCAAAGGTGGCATTTATAATATGGTGACCAAACGCGGTATCTGCAAAGGTAAAAATAGTAAAATTTCGTGGACACAAGTAGAAACTGGCTCTGCTATTACATGGAAATATCCTAGTTGCATCTTGTCAGGTGATAATTCTATTGGTGAGTTTTATAGTGTGGCTGTTACTAATAATTATCAACAAGCAGATACTGGCACTAAAATGATACATATTGGCAAAAATACCCGTAGTACCATCATTTCAAAAGGTATTTCAGCTGGTTATAGTCAAAATAGCTACCGTGGTTTAGTGAAAATAACTAAAAATGCTCTGAATTCTAGAAATTATACTCAGTGCGATTCATTACTTCTGACAGATCATTGTGGAGCTCATACCTGGCCATACATTGATGTAGCTAATGATGAGTCCATTGTAGAGCACGAAGCTACTACATCTAAAATCTCTGAGGATCAATTATTTTATTGCAACCAACGTGGCATTAGCACCGAGGAAGCTATAAGATTGATAGTTAATGGTTATACTCGTGAGGTAATTAGTAAGCTGCCTATGGAGTTTGCCGTAGAAGCACAAAAACTTTTATCTCTTAGTTTAGAAAATGGTATAGGTTAAAAAAAAAATAGTAATAATGAAATTATTAGAAGTAAAAAATTTGAATGTTTTCGTAGAAAACAAACATATATTAAAAGATTTCTCTCTAGTAGTAAATAATGGCGAGGTACACGCTATCATGGGACCTAATGGTACTGGCAAAAGCACTCTAGCACACGTGATAGCTGGTAAACCTGGATATATAATAGAAGGTGAAATATTGTATAAAGGAAAAAATCTCTTAGACATGTCTATAGAAGAGAGAGCTAGAGAAGGTATATTTCTCAGTATGCAATATCCAGTAGAGATACCAGGAGTGCCTATGCTTACTTTTCTGAGAACTGCTGTAAATGAAATTAGAAAATCTAAAGGGTTAGAATCTCTGTCTCCTGCCGAATTTATGAAATATATAGAAAGTAAAAAATCTATAATTGAAATACCAGCAGATTTATTAAAAAGAGCTGTGAATGTAGGTTTCTCTGGTGGAGAGAAAAAACGGAATGAAATCTTTCAAATGGCAATATTAGATCCTATACTTGCTATCCTAGATGAGACAGACTCAGGATTAGATATTGATGCTATGAAAATAGTAGCTAATGGAGTAAACAATATGCGCTCACCAGAGAGAGCTTTTATTATTATTACGCATTATTATCGTTTGTTGGAATATATCGAACCAGACGTAGTGCATATAATGATAGATGGTCGTATAGTAAAAACAGGAGATAAATATTTGGCTACAGAAGTAGAAGAAACTGGATACGATATTTATAGATAAAATTTTAGTAAAATGAAATCAAAACTCTTAGAACAAATAAAAGAAATCGCTCCTAAATTGTTGAGCATAGAAGATTTATGGACTAATAGAGATCAGCACTATCATACATTTTTGAGTTTAGGTTTCCCAGATGATAAAGTAGAACAGTGGCGTCAAACTCCTATAAATGATCAATTGAATAAGCCTCTATATTATGTTACCGATAATTCACCTAAACAAATTGAAAGATTAGATGATTATTTTTCTTGTCCTATAGAAAATTTCGAAAAATATTTATTCTTGATACATAATGGAGCCCCTCTATATAGCGATCAAGTAATCTTTAAAGATCCTAATACAGGCATGATAGCTGGTAGCCTGAGACATGCTTTCTTGTTATTTCCTGATATTTTTAATAAATATTTTGATAATATAGCAGATCCAGCATATAATGGCTTTGTTGCTCTCAACATGTCATTAGCATCGAATGGATTTTTTCTTTATGTGCCTTCTGGCGTTAAAGTCAAATTACCTGTACAATTAATCAATTATTCCAAGGGGGATGATAATCCTTTTATTCAGTCTCGCAACTTAATCATCTTAGATGATAATGCCGAAATCACATTTTTGCAATGCGACGATACTCATATGTCAGTAGATAATAGTTTTTATAATATCTTGACAGAATTTTATATAGGTAAAGGTGCTACATTATATCATTACAAATTGCAAAACAAAAGTAATAACTCATCGCTTATAAATACAATGTTTTTTACTCTAAATGAGTCATCTAATTTGCATTCACTCTCACTTACATATAACGGCGGTTTTATTAGAAACGAGACTATAATTAATATGGATGCTCCTGAGGCTAATGCAAAAATCTATGGCTTAGGGTTAATAGATCGTCAGCAAATAATAGAAAATCTCGCTTTTATTAATCATAATGCAAAAAATTGTACTTCATACCAAACTTTTAAAAATATAATAGATGAGGAGGGTAGGGGACTATTTAATGGACACATAAAAGTAATGCCAGGAGCACAAAAAACTTCCGCCTATCAATTAACGCGAAATATTCTTTTAACTGACGAAGCCAGGATTTTTGTGAAACCTTTTTTAGAAATTTATGCTGATGATGTCAAATGTAGTCATGGATCTAGTATTGGTAAACTAGATGATGAGGCTCTTTATTATCTGATGCAACGTGGTATTTGTGAAAAAAATGCTAAATTATTACTGATGTATGCTTTTACTAATGATATTGTAGCAGAAATACATATATCAGATCTTAAAAAACAAACTATTGGAATGATTAATCGTAGATTAAAAGGTGAACTCTCTGCTTGTGATCAATGTATACTAGGCTGTACTAAATTTGAAATACCAGAATTAGATTTTAGTGATTTTTGAATTATATTTACAGGTATTAGTTTAGTAATAAATGATGAATAAAATATTTTAATGAGTATCTAAATTATTATCTCACTAAAAAATTTCTATTACCTTTGTCATATAATTTTTTTTTTGTGTTTAATAAATCTAATAAATATTTACTCATACAAACTGCTAGCATAGGAGATGTGGTTTTGATATCTCCAGTGATAGAGTCGATTCACAATTATGAACCTCAGTCCGATATTTGCATATTGACAAATACTCGAGGAGCTGAGCTTTTTCATAAACACCCTTTTATCAAAGATGTTTTCGTTTGGAATAAAAAGAAAAATAAATATAAAAATCTTTTAAAAATAATAAAAGATTTAAGAAAATATAAGTTTAAGGCAGTTATAAATTTTCAAAGACACTTATCTACTGCATTGATAATGGGTAGCATGCATAGTGATAAAAAAATTACATTCAAACAAAGCACCTTTTCATGGTTATTTGCTAATGAACGCTTCGAACACGAGTGGAATAAAAAACATGAAGTAGATAGAAATTTGACATTGATACGCAATATAGTTCCTGAAGAGTATCAGGTTAGAAAACCTAAATTGTACATTCCTGATGATATTCATGTAGATTTGCCACCATCACCTTATGTATGTCTATCCCCATATTCATTGTGGTATACTAAACAAATGGTAGTATGGCGTTGGATAGATTTGTGTGAAAATTTAATAAAACTAGGATATAATGTAGCAATATTAGGTGGTAATGAAGATGTTAAAAAAAATAATTTATTTTTTAAAAAATTCAAAATTAATGATCATTTATATGATTTTGTAGGTAAATTATCATTATTAGAAACTTTATATGTGATATCTAATGCTATTATTACATATTCTAATGATAGTGCTATTACACATTTGGCATCATCAGTAAATGCACCTATTGCTACTATATTTTGTTCTACAGTACCTTCATTTGGCTTCACACCTCTTAGCGATAATAGTTTTATAATAGAGCCAAATATAGAAATACTCTGTAGACCTTGTGGTATGCATGGCCACCAAAAATGTCCTAAAGATCTGTTTATTTGTGGAAATAGTTTTATAATAGAACAATTATTAGAACCATTAAAAAAACTAAGTTTACATGAATAATCCAGTAATAAATAGTAACGAAATAGAAATAATAGTGAATTTATTAAAACAAGGCAGGGTAATATTGTGCCCTACTGATACTATATGGGGACTTAGCTGCAATGCATTAGATGAGCAAGCTATAAAAAAAATTTTGAAGATAAAACATAGATCTATAAATAAGGGATTAATAGTGTTAGTCTCATCTTGGGAAATGTTAAAAAATTATATACCTGATATCCCGCAGTTGGCTTATGATTTAGAAAATAAAAGCCCTCGCCCCATAACTATTATATATCCAAATCCTATTAATCTACCATCTATGCTAATTGATAAAGAAAATACTGTTGCTATTAGAATAGTGCGTAATGATTTCTGTAAGGAAATTATTAATTCTCTCGGTTTACCTATAGTATCTACTTCAGCTAATATTTCTGGTAAACCTACTCCTATTAATTTTAATGATATTGATCCTGAAATCAAAAGTATGGTAGATTATATCGTGTCTGCTAAATATGATTATTCACAGACAAATAAACCTTCTAGATTGATTAAAATTATTAATGATAATGAATATATTGTTATCAGAGAGTAAAATTAATATTTTTTTTGAATTATTTAATCAGAGTTCCGATTTTTTCGCCTTCTAATATTTTTTTCAAATTACCTTTTTTAGTAGCATCATATACTATAATAGGTAAATTATTTTCCATACATAGAGTATAAGCTGTTAGATCTAGAATTTTTAATTTTTTTTCGAAAGCCTCATCTAAACTAAGATATTCATATTTTTGGGCGTTAGGATTTTTGAATGGATCTTCTGTATAAACACCATCTACTTTGGTACCTTTCAAAAGAATATCAGCATTGATTTCGATGGCTCTTAAGGCAGCAGCAGAATCAGTTGTAAATAATGGATTGCCAGTGCCACCAGACAAAATAATAACTTTGTTGTTTTCTAATAAATCAATAGCTTTTTTGAAATAAAATTTTTTACAAATATTATCTATTTCTATCGCACCTAATATGGTAGATGGAATATTATATTCTAAAAGCATCTCTTCGAGAGCTAGGCTATTAATAATAGTAGCCATCATACCCATATAGTCACCTTGTATACGAGAAAAACCTCTCTTTGCTCCCTGTATGCCTCTGAAAATATTACCACCTCCTATTACTATAGCTATTTGTACCCCCGATTTATATGCATCAGAGATTTCAGAACAGTAATGCTCTAATTGATTTATGCCAATACTATTCCCATCTTGGTCGATGAGTGCTTCGCCACTAAGTTTTAAAAGTATTCTTTTATACATATTTTTTTGCTAAAATAAAAAATTTTTTGAATTTATTCATTTATTAATAAAATTGAAAGTGAAATTTAATTGAAATTATTAATATTTATTTAGCTTACTAAAACAATTAATAAATGGTGTTTAATTTACTAGAAATAAAATTATAAAGTGTAGATTTACAAATACAATGACAATAACAGACATTGACAGCAAAAGATATGAAATTTTATTAGAAAGCTTCAATACTAAATATCTAGCCAAGGAAAGATTAGTTGGTTTTAAAACTAAAATAGTTAAATTAATAAGTAAATTATAGAGTTGATAAATTATTTTTTATGTAATTTTGCTAAAAATATATATAAAATGAAAACAAAAGTAATATTTACAACAATTTTTCTGGTTTTTATTTTCAATTTTTCTTTTGCACAAAAAGACATTGAAATAATAGAAGAAATCAAAAAAAATAAAAAATATAGAAATGATTATGAGCTAGCTCAATACTACATTAATAATAAAATGTATAATGATGCATTTAATTTATTAAAAAAATGGGAGACTGTCTATCCAGATAATAGTAATCTGATGTATAATATAGGTATATGTATTTATAATTCCGTTGATAAAATGAATGCCCAACAGTATTTTAGCAAAGCTGCTCAAAACATTGCAAAGGATCATGAAAATATTTATACTAGTATTAATGCCCCATTAGATGTTTATGTTTATTTAGCTAATATTTATCATTTAAAATATGAGTTTGATAAAGCTATTGATTATTATGATGATTTTTTAATAAATGCGTATAATTATCCAATTAATTACATTGATAGTGTTAAATGGCTAAAGCAAAAATCATATACAGCTATTTCGTATGTAAAGAATCCTGTTACTGTGAAAGTAGCGAATTTAGGAGACTCAATAAATACTAAGTATCCAGAATACTCACCAGTTTTTAATTTTGTTGATTCAATTTTATATTTTACATCTCGTAGAGAAGGTAGTACCGGTGGTAAAAAAACAGAAGATGGTAAATATTATGAAGATATTTATTATTCCCAATTATATAAAAATCAAGATGAATATTTATGGACTAATGCTAAACAATTAGCTGGTGAATTGAATACAACGGGGCACGAAGCTACAGTGAGTTTGAGTCCTAATGGCAAAATGTTATTAGTGTATCGCGATGATAAAGGAGATGGGAATATTTATTATAGCGAATTTATAGATGGTAAATGGTCTGCTCTAGAGAGATTCCCTACTATTAATTCTCAATATTGGGAAACCCATGCTTGTTTATCACCAGATATGAAAACTATCTATTTCGTTAGTGATAGACCTGGTGGTTATGGTGGTAGAGATATATGGAAAAGTGAACGTGGCGAACATGGGTGGCTAGCACCAGAAAACCTAGGGCCCGCTATTAATAGTAAATACAATGAAGATGCCCCATTTATTCTGTCAGATGGTGTTACTTTGTATTTCGCTTCTGAAGGTTTCGAAAATATGGGTGGTTTTGATATCTTTTCTGCTTCTTTAACAGAAGATGGCTTCTGGACTACTCCAGAAAATTTGGGCTATCCAATTAATACTCCTGGCGATGATATTTTTTATTATCCTAGCCCTGATGAAAAATATGCTTTCTATTCTAGCGCAGATGTCCATGGATATGGAGATCAAGATATTTATCTAATGACAATAGAAAAACCTAAAATTAGAGAAATAAAGCTTATAGGTAGAACGATTGATGCATTATCTTTTTTACCAGTGAAATCGGATATTTCTATCAAAAATATAGATAATAATGAAATCGTTTCTGAATTAATAACAAATAATGATGGTCACTTCGAAATAAATTTATTACCAGCCTATCAATATGCAATCATAGCATCTGCTAATGGTTACAATGATAATATGAAAGCAATAACATTGATCGAAAATGACCCCCGAAGTGTAATATTAATAGATATATTTTTAGAAAAACCAGTTATAGCTCATAAAGAAGAATCTCTAATAAAAGAAGAACAGATAAAAGTAGGAACATCTATTGTACTTAGAAATATCTATTTTGATTTTGATAAAGCTACACTCAGACCTCAATCTATCGAAGAACTAGATAAATTATATGATTTCTTAATTAATAATCCTACTGCTATCGTAGAAGTATCAGCTCATACAGATAAAATAGGTAGCTATGAATATAATATTAAACTATCTAAAAAGCGTGCTCAAGCGGTAGTAGACTATTTGATAGCTAAAGGAATAGAGCCTAATCGTTTAATAGCTAAAGGCTATGGATATACTAAGCCTATAGCTACAAATCTAACAGAAGCAGGTAGACAGTTAAATAGACGTGTAGAATTCAAAATTGTTGGATTAGAATAATTTTTATTTTACCTTTTGATAATATATTAGAACTATCAAAAAATTATGGTTCTATAACGTTTATTGTGGATAAATTATTTAGGTTGATTTTTTTACCACAAAGGGCACCAAGTTATTACACTAAGTCCACAAAGTGCCATTTATAGTCCTTTTAATTTCATCCTTCTCTGTGTTCTTTGTGCATTCTTTGAGAACTTTGTGGTTAATATTTAACTACACTATAATTAATAAACTAATATTAAGAAATTTTTTATAAAATTACTCTTTTTTTAATCTTTACCCATACAAAACGTTATAGAACCGAAATTATATATAAATTTAATCAAATAATAAATACTTTAAACTATCAAATTACGCAAACATAATATTTATTTTTGAATATGTGTATTTTGAATTCTTGTTTTATAAAAATATATATTCAGATTTATTATTACTTGTAGATAGTTTGTTAATATGTTTTAATATATTTTATAAAAATTTTATAATTTTAACAATTAAAGTGATTAATTATGTATATTTGCATATATTTTTTGTAAAAAAAATTTAAAAAATCACATTTATAGAGTTATGCTAAAAGAGAAATTTCATATTAAACAAAAAAAAGACACTAGAAGCGGTTTTGGTGATGAATTGTATGAATTAGGAACTAATAATCCTAAAGTTGTAGCACTTACTGCCGACCTGACAGGTTCATTAAAAATGGATAAGTTTGCCAAGAGTTTTCCTGATAGATTTATTCAGGTAGGTATAGCAGAGGCCAATATGATGGGAATAGCTGCTGGGTTAGCTAATGCTGGTTTTATTCCTTTCACGGGAACCTTTGCTGTATTTTCTACTGGTAGGGTGTATGATCAAGTGAGACAGAGTATAGCTTATAGTTATAAAAATGTCAAAATTTGTGCGTCACATGCTGGCATTAGTTTGGGTGAAGATGGTGCTAGTCATCAAATGATGGAAGATATAGCATTGATGCGTGCATTACCCAATATAATTGTTATAAATCCGGCAGATTACACTCAAACACGTCAAGCTGTTAGAGCTATTGCTAAATATTTAGGCCCAGTTTATTTGCGTTTTGGTAGACCAGCAGTTCCAGATTTTATACCTGATGATATGCCTTTTGAAATAGGCAAAGCTATTACTTTGAAAACTGGTAAAGATGTCACTATATTTGCTACTGGTCATCTAGTATGGGAAGCAGTAGAAGCTTGTGATGAATTAGAAAAAATGGGTATAGATGCCGAATTAGTAGAAATACATACTATCAAACCCATAGATGAAAATGCTATTATTAATAGTATTAAAAAGACTAAATGTGCTGTTACAGCAGAAGAACACGTTTTGCATGGTGGCCTAGGTGATGCTGTGGCTCAAGTATCAGTTAAAAATTATTCGGTGCCTATCGAATATGTAGCTATGGATTGTGTGTTTGGAGAAAGTGGAACCCCTAATGAATTGATGGTAAAGTATGGTCTGAAATCTACAAATATCGTAAATGCTGCTATAAATTCAATAAAAAGAAAAAATTATTAATAGATGAATGAACCTTCGGATGATTATATTATTTCATTGTTTTCTGAATCAGATACTAGATCTGAAGGTTTTAAATTATTATTAAAAAAATATAAAGAAAAAGTTTATTGGCATGTACGTACTATAGTAGTTTCTCATGATGATGCTAATGATGTGGTGCAAAATGTTTTTATAAAAATTTGGGAAAATATTGATAATTTTCGTGGAGACTCTAAACTCTATACATGGATCTATCGAATAGCTACTAATGAGGCTATAAATTTTATAAATAAAAAACGTTCTAATCTTTTTATTTCTATTGATGAATTGCAAGAAAATTTTTTAGATAATTTAGAAGCTGATCCATATTTTAAAGGTAGTGAAATAGAACGTAAGCTTATAAAAGCTATTAACACTTTGCCTCCTAAACAAAAACTCGTCTTTTATTTAAGATATTACACCCAAATGCCTTATAAAGATATGGCAGAAGTATTAAATACTCCTATAAATACTCTTAAATCTTCGTATCACCAAGCGAAAAAAAAAATAAAAAAATTTTTTTTATCGATAGATTAAACTTTTTAATTAATTTTATGTCTAATTATTAAAATAAAAACTAAAATGAAGTTTGAAAACAAAGAAAATGAAATAATTAAAAATGCCTTTCAGGGATTTGAGGTTCCTGAAAATTATTTTGATTCTTTAGAAAAAAATATATTGAATAAAACTATTAATAAGAGAAAAATAGTTAATAAAAAAATCTTATCTTATAGTTTGATTAGTTTATCTCTTATTGCTATATCATTAATTGTGTTTTTTAAATCTTCAACAAATAATAAAATTGATTTTCAAAATTTAAAATCTAATTATCATTTACATATATTATATAATGATCCTAATTTATTTTTGCTAGACAAAAAAAATAATATTTTATATATAAATATAGATTCAAGTGAACATTCCATATTGCAAGCTATTGAAGATATAGATATTCCTGAAAAAGATAAATATAATCTTTTAATGAGTTATAAATTATTAAAATATAGCTTATCAGAATACAGAAATAATAAATTAGAAATATTAGAATATGAGCAAATAGATGAAGCCAATAATAAAAAATATAAATACTTTGATACGATTAATTCTAATAAATTATTTAATATACCTAGGGAAATATGCTCTGAAAAACCGATAGTTTTAGAACCATCTATTGCTAATAAAGATGCATATCAATATAAATGGAGTAATGGAGAAACAAGTGATAAGATCTATATAACCGAATCGGGTACTTATACACTAACAATCACTCCAATAAAATCAGAAGACCCAAAGGTATTATTAGCTACAACTAAAGTTTTAATTATACCGCCACCTAAAGATTTGTCTCCAAAAACTATCTTAGGTTGCGTAGGTAGCGAAGTCGAGTTAGATTTAAATATAGATACTAGTAAATATAATATTGAGTGGATAAATTTAAGAAAAAAGTCTAAATCTATTAAAGTCACTAAACCAGGTACGTATATAGCTAAAATCACAGGATGTCAAACATATTTAGACAGTTTCATAGTTTCATTTACACATTGTGATATAAAAATTCCTAATGCTATAACGCCTAATGGTGATGGCGTAAATGATGTTTTTTATATTACAAATATCGAAAATTATCCTAATACACAATTATTTATTTATTCTAATGATGGTAATTTAATTTATCATAATAAAAATTATCAAAATGATTGGGATGCTAGTAATACGCCTCCAGGAACTTATTTTTATAAAATAATATTTCCAGATAAAATAATTCAAAATGGTACTCTACTAATAATAAAATAAACGCTCTGCTTTCTACACCCACAACTTACAAAAAGATATGCGGTATACATACCGCATATCTTTTTGTATAAATTTAGATAAAATTAATATAAATCAAGCATAAGCTTGTATGGATGAAAAAAACTATGACTAATAGAAATAAAATGTAAAAGAGTAGAAGTTTTTTTTTTAAAAATTTCAATTTAACATTATTTGTTATTGTATAAATCAATAAACTTTTTGATTGATCTATCATAAGTTTTTTCGATTTTTGGAGTAAAAAAACAAGCTGGTAGCTCTTCACTTTCTAGGTGATATCGTAAACATTCACAACAAATTCCTTTTCTAGAGCAAGGCTCATAGGTGCAATTACATTTCAATCTGTTAAGTTCTATGTTACATTTTTTCATAATAAAATTTTTTATAATTCATTGTTATTTTTTTTATTTTCTCTAATTTGAGTTCTTTTAATAGATTGTTGCAATTTCCATTCTTCAATAGCATTATGATCTCCGGACCTCAATATATCTGGTACTTTGTGACCTCTAAAGTTTGCAGGGCGCGTATAAACTGGCGGGGATATTAATCCATCTTGAAAAGAATCTGATAAAGCAGATTGCTCATCACCTAAAACACCTGGTAACAATCTTGTGATAGCGTCCACTACTACCATTGCTGGCAATTCACCACCACTAAGTACATAATCTCCTATTGACAATTCCATCGTTATAAATAGTTCTCTTACTCTCTCATCTATACCTTTGTAATGTCCACATAGCAAAATTATATTATTCATTAAACTTAATTTATTTGCAATAGATTGTGTAAATGGAGTGCCATCAGGTGTTAAAAAAATAATTTCATCATAAGATCTTTGCTTATTTAAAAATTCTATAGCGTTAGCTATTGGTTCTACTTTTAATACCATACCAGCTTCGCCCCCATAAGGGTAATCATCTACCCTTCTATGTCTATCATTGCTAAAATCTCTCAGATTATGAATATAAATATCTATCAATCCTTTATCTTTTGCTCTTTTGATAATAGAATAATCAAAAGGGCCAATAAACATCTCTGGAAATACAGTTAAAATATCTATTCTCATATAGTTCAAAATAAACCAAATAAATTAGCATTAATTAAATTAATAACTTCGCCCAGATCTTCGGGGTTATGCAAAAAATCTTTACCATCTACATTTATTATAAGTTTTTTACCCAGATCATAAGTATTTATCCAATTTTCATATTTTTCATTTAAGCTTTGCAGATAATCTAAACGAATAGAAGTCTCATACTCTCTACCACGAATTTGAATCTGTCTAACTAAAGTAGATACATCAGCTTGTAAATAAATCAGCAAATCTGGTGGGCGTAAAAAAGAAATCATTAAATCAAATAAATCTTTATAAGTATCGAAATCTCTCTTTTCCATCAACCCCATTTCAAATAAATTTAAAGCAAAAATATGAGCATCTTCGTAGATTGTACGATCTTGGACCACTCGTAATTGGTTTTTTTGTATTTCCATTGTTTGTTTAAATCTGCTACAGAGGAAATAAATTTGAAGATTAAAGGACCATCGCTTCATATCATTATAAAAACTTATGATGTAAGGATTATTATCAATATTTTCATAAATAGCATTTAAATTTAATTGTTTGGCTAAAAGCTCAGTCAATGTAGTTTTTCCACTTCCAATATTACCTGATACTGCTATGTGTAACATGATTTTTTAATATATTAATTTAATGTAAAAATAATAAAAAAAAATAATAAAGCAAATTAAATGAATATATATTCATTTAATTATATTAATTATATCTAATTATATTTATAATATTTTAAAATAATATTTTAAAATATTAATTATGATTTTAATGAATATTATAATATTTTAATTTTCTTATATTTGCACAATTAAATTATTTTTGGGAAACAATTTCATGAATTTTTCAACATATCTACTTGTAGGAATAATTATAGCTTTTATTGTTTTGATAGCGTCTATATTTAAACGCTTGAATGTCCCACTTATCCTTATAGCGTTAGCTATAGGTATTTTTTTTGGAAGTGACGTAACTGGATTGATTTATTTTGATGATGCACATCTAACGAAGCAAATAACGGATATAGCATTGATGTTTATTTTATTTGCCGGTGGCTTCGAAAATAAACTTAAAGATTTGAAAACTGTAATGACTCCTGCTTTATTATTGTCTAGTATAGGTGTTATATTAACTGGTCTAATAAGTGCTTTATTTTTCTCATTAATTTTTAAATGGGATTTTATTCAATCATTATTATTATGCGCTATTATATCATCTACAGATGCGTCTGCTATTTTTTCTATTTTACGTAAAAGTGATGTTGATTTAGAAGCCACATCATTGACTAAATTAGAGTCTGCCACAAATGATCCTATGGCTATTATTTTTACTACTTTTTTGATACAATTAGTTTCAGGTGTTAATTTTAGTACTTTTTCTACGGTAATTATTTTTTTATGGTTATTTATCGGTGGTATAGTTATAGGCATCTTGATAGGTTTTGTAGGTAAATTTATTTTTAAAAGATTAAAAGATCTCGATGCTGGTTATTATCATTTGCTTATTTTAGGATTGATATTCCTTAGTTTTGGTTTTGCGGAATTATGCAGGGCTAATGGCTTGATGGCAGTATTTTTTACTGGTTTGATTTTAGGTAATACTAAACTACCATATAATAGTCGCATAGCTTCTTTTACAGATACTTTATCATTTATAACTAACGTTATTATATATGTTTTGTTAGGTCTTTTAGCATTTCCAAGTAAATTTCCAGATTTATGGGTGTATGGTTTAGTATTATTTTTAATATTAACTCTTGTAGCGAGACCTATAACTGTCTTTTTATTGACTTCGTTTACCAAACTTTCAACAAAGAAAAAAGTCTTTGTAAGTTGGAGTGGTGTTAGGGGGACAGTACCTATAGTTTTAGCTACATATCCCATAGTAGCAGGATTGGATCCACAGCATCAGATTTTTAATATTGTTTTTATTGCTGTGATATTATCTATTGTAATACAAGGAGGCAGTATGAATAAAGTATCCACTTGGTTAAAATTAGCTACAAAAAGAAAAAATACTGTACAAAATCTTATGGAACTAGTTACTGTGCATGATACAGATTATGATTTAATAGAAATATTTATTGATGACCAAAAATACATAGGTGAGTGCCAAATAGCTGATTTGAAGCTACCATCAAATAGTACTATAACTATGATTAATAGAAATAATCAAGTAATAGCACCCTCAGGACAGACTATTATAATGCCAGGAGATACATTATTTGTTTTAGTCGAAAAAGAAAATATTGAAATAGTAATTGATAGAATATTGAATAAATTTAATAAAATTAATGAAATATAAAATTTCTAATAATAAAATTAAGAACCCTTGATCTATCAATGAATATTACATTTTAAAGAATGAGTGATCAAATAATTAAAAAATTTTCTAAATTTTTTAATTAACATTTGTTTAAATTTTTCAAGTTTATATGTTAAATTATTTTTATATTTTTGCAAAAATTTTAGGCTATGAAAAAAATTGTAGAAAATACTAGCAAATACCTTGCTATGAGTAAGGAAGAGAATAAAGAATTCTTAGACAACCTTTATTCTCTAATGAAAAAATTAGAAGCCGATGTAGTCGATTATCAAGGTCTGAAAATACTCAGCGCCCCGCCACTGTGTCCAGACTGTCGTAGCAATCACATTATTAAAAATGGTTTACAAAATGGGATGCAAAACTATCGCTGCAAAGACTGCGGCAGACAATTTAGAGTTACCACTGGTACTTTTGTTTACAGATTGCAAAAGAAAGAGAAAATGCTCGATTACATCAGATGTATGATAGCAGGCAAAAGTCTCAGAGCTTGTGCTAAAGAGGTTGGTATCAGCTTACCTACAAGCTTCGCTTGGCGACACAAGATATTGGCAGCTTTACAAAGTTTCGAAGATAATATAAATTTTTTCGGAGTAGTAGAGATGGACGAACTATTGATGGATTATTCTGAAAAAGGTAGAATATACAAAAATGCCGAAGAGCTGAAGCGAGCCAGGAAGCAAAAGCCAAAGAAAGTAGCCGTATTGGCTGCTACAGACAGAGCTGGCAACTTATTATTCAAAAAATTTGATGGCAAAAAGCTAAGTTCAGAACAGATAGAGCAATTTCTGAAGGCTAAGATGCCAAAGGATGGAGTTATGTGTAGCAGTAATAAAAAAGCATTCAAAAAGGTTGGAAGAAATGTAATCAAGCACAAGGAAATAGTAACTAACCATAGACAAAAGCGAGGTATATATAGCCTAAGTACTGTCAAGAAGAAAGCTAGTGAATTCACGAATTGGATATATTTCAAATTTAGGGGTGTAGCTACCAAATACCTGCAAAACTACATTATGTGGTATGTAGTGATGGGTAAATACCTCACAGGCAAGACTGTAAGCAATACTGGGCGAATGCTCAATCTCGCATCCTCGGACAGGTGGGCGTGGTATCGGTATAGAGAGTTAGTGAATAAAACATATGTTGATTTTAACATATATTAGATTCCCGAATTTCACCCCGCCTTCCCAAAATTTTAAAAACGCATCTCAAAATCTTACTATTTAATAATTTATGAAAATTTATATTAGAACAGCTAATAAATAAATATTGAGAAATAGATAAAAGTTTAAATTATTTTTATTGAATTGAGCGTTTAACCATATATAATTATTATTATATCCTAACCAAAATAATAGAATAACGTTGCATTTGTTTCAATTAGTTTAGGTATTTTATCATCTGGTAACTTCTATAATTTTAAGTTATTTTTATGATAATAAACTTCTCAATTTCTCCACCTACAAACTACTCTACACCTTCACATATTAACTTTCCCATTCTCTCTTTGCCACGATTATAGTTTATTATAGAATTCATAATAAAATTAATGGTTCGGTATATTTATTGTTATTAACTAAACGTCTATTTCAAAAAATATTAATTAGTTAATTTAAATATTTTAGGACACTTTTATATATTTCTTCTTCTAATTTATTATAATTAATTGGTTGGAAAGTTTTACCAGTGAGTATTTCATATAGTTTAATGTATCTTTTAGATACTTCTAATATCACCTCAGTAGGCATTATTGGTGGTTTTTCATCATCTTGCCCTGTGAAACCTTGTTCCATTAACCATTCTCGGATAAATTCCTTAGATAATTGTTTTTGTGGTAAGCCTTCTTTTTGTCTTTGTTCATAACCTTCTATGTAGAAATATCTTGACGAGTCTGGAGTATGTATTTCGTCTATTAATATTATTTCATCGCCCAATTTGCCAAATTCATATTTGGTATCTACTAAAATTAATCCTTTTTGATTGGCTATTTCTGTACCTCTTTTAAATAGAGCATAAGTATATTGTTCTAATTTTTCGTATTCTTCTTTAGATGCAAGTCCTAAATTTATAATTTCTCCAGGTGAGATATCTTCATCGTGTCCCTCTATAGCTTTTGTAGTAGGAGTAATGATAGGGTGGGGGAAAGGATCATTTTCTTTTAAACCATCTGGTAATGGTTGGCCGCAAAGAGTGCGTTTGCCATCTTTATATTCTCTCCAAGCATGACCACTTAGATATCCTCTGATGACCATTTCTACTTTAAAAGGAATGGCTTTATGACCAAGCATACACATAGGATGAGGACATATTATTTTCCAATTAGGTACAATATCTTTAGTACTATCAAGGAAATAATCAGCAATTTGATTTAATACTTGTCCTTTGTATGGGATCGGTTGTGGTAATATAACGTCAAATGCAGATATTCTATCTGTTACAATCATTAATATTAGATTGTCAAATTCATAAATGTCGCGTACTTTGCCTTTATGCGAATTTTTTTGGCTAGGAAAGCTAAAATTAGTTTCTATCAAGCCTTCATTTTTATTATTCATATATTATTAAATTTATTTTTGGTTTTATAACGTTTATTGTGGGTAAATTATTTTAGCAGAGATGTCTATTTTTTCCCATCTTGAGACAGTTATTTTGTGTTTATACAAAAAATATTTGGCTTCATAAATTAGAGCTGTGTCCATTGATGATTTCCTCCACTAGGACAATTAAAACTAATTGGCTTTTTTTGTGATTTTAGAAGAAGCCCACATTTTTGACATTGATAATTAGTGGTTCCAACTTCGCCTAAATCAGTCCACTGATGATTTCCCCCACTAGGACAATCAAAACTAATTGGTTTTTTGAGACTTTTAACGTGTATAGCACATTTTTGACATTGATAATTAGTGGTCCCAACTTCACCCAAATCAGTCCATTGATGATTTCCTCCACTAGGACAATTAAAGCTAATTGGTTTTTTGTCACTTTTAACGAGAGTAGCACATTTTTTACATAGATAATTTCTCATAAATATTTGGATTTAGATTTCTACTTTACGAAGATATATAAATTTTTTTAATTACAAGAAATTACGGGTTTATGTAAAAAATATGTGAGTATTTCTTTAATAAGAGATTATTATTGAAGTTTATCTTAATATTTTACTGTTTTATCATCTAAAACGACATTTTTAAGGTAATCAATTAACTCTCCGTTTTGTTTTTTTAGAAATGCATTCCACTTTGACCAACTAAACCTTCCATATGCATGTTGTATGAAAGTTAAATTTAATTCATAATTATCAATTTCAATTTTTGAAATACGAGCGTAAACTCTTCCAATTTTTTCAAGCTTTTTTACAGGTGAATATTTAATTTTTAAATTCTTCATTGCTATATCAAAACTATAAGTGGCGGTAACACCAATAAACACACAATCAGTTGGTTTAATAACCTTAATTAATTTTATGAAAGTATCCCATGAATTATAAAAGTCATTCCACATTGGTCTTTCTTTTTTTCTATAATCCATTAGTCTAGTAATAAAATTATAATATGCAACTTGTTCCCAAAACAATTCTTTTCTAAAATCATTATTTTCTAAAAAAACTCTATGAATATTGTCAAAAAAGTTACTCGGCCATTCACGGCAGATAGGTGATTCATTTATGGTTTTTCTTGTAAATTCTTTATCTTCTGTGGCTCCTTTAAATATTTTTTCAAATTCCTCGTCATTATCAGCTTTTTTATAATGTGACTCACCTACAATTAATAGTTTGCGATTTGCTTCATTATAGGATTTTCCAATCCATGGCAACCATGTCAAATTGGTTATTGCTTCTAATTGTTTGTCAAATGATTTGTCAATGTGTTTTTCCATAATCTTATTTATTATTTATGGTGGGGTCTATAAATTCATTTTTTAAAATCATAACAAAAAACGTTAAAAATAGATATAATTTTTTAATCAACAAATAAATATTCACAATCTAAAATTTTTTAATCAATCTAGTTTTTTATTTGAAAGTCAATTAGCCAAATATTTATAAATAATGTTTGATTTTTTGTTTTTAAATGCCATACAACGGACAGCGGCATGCTTTTGTTGCAGATTCCAAGCAAACCTGCAGGAAATTTGAAACTAGCTGCTACCGTTGATTTCAGGACGATCTAGACAATAAACTATACCGCTAGTAAGCCACCTTTTATATTATCAAGTTATCGAAACTCCATTTTTTTTCAGCAAAATCAACTATTTTTTTGTGTCTTTTATCTATTGCTGTTTTATCCCAAAGTGGATTTTCTAAATTCCCACTTATAAAATCTTTTATTTCTGCTTGTTGTTTTAAAAGAGGATTATTGATATATGATTTTAGTTTTTCTTTAAAAGGCTTATTTCCAATGGAACTATTATGAGAACCTGATATTAACATTAAATTTCCCAAACAATTCAAATATTCATTCTTAAATTTGTCGTCATAATCACCATTTTCATTAATTTGATAACCTGAAGCGAGTTTCCCATCTGTTGGTGTTTGTGGTGAAATATGCTCAATTTGTTCATTTTCAAGACTTATGTTTTTAATATTATATCCTTCCGATTGAATATAATCTTCATATTTCCACAGTAAATAATGTAAAACTCTATTTTCATACATCCCACTGTTTAAATATTCACTAATTCTTTCATCACTCCAATACCAAGTTTCGTTTAATTTGTTTTGTAAATCAATTTTTAGTTTTTTTAAATCTCCATTGAAATTTAATAATATTTCATTTAAACGACTTAATATGTCTGCTCTACTATTTATTAATTGATATCTAAATACTAAAACTTCTAAAATGTTAAATAGTGAATTTAATTTTTCTGAGGAGTCACCGAAAAATTTGTATCCTTTCACAATAAAAGGGTAAACAAATGCGGGAATTTTCAGTCTTTTTAAATCTTGATAGTAAGTAAGGTTTGAGTTTTCAAGTTGTTTAAAATTTGTGAATGTTGTATGCAGTTCATTTACAAAATCTTTTATCCATTCCACCTTATCTTTTGTAGAATTTTTGAAAGTATCTTTAATATCAGATATAGTTCTGTAATAATATCCTTTGATGTAAGCATAACTGTGATAGATTAAAATACTATCTTCTTCTAATTCTTTTAAATCGTTAATGATAAGATAAATTTGCTTAAATATATTTGAAACGTATTCAATATTTGTTTCAGTTTCATCCTTAGGGCTGTAAACATACATTTGATAAATAAAATAGGATTTTAATTTTTCCATATTAGTTAAATCTTTGCCCCTATTATTTTGTAATTCAAACATTAAAGCCGAATCTTTTTTGCCAACTAATTCTATAGTTATTAATTTTGTTTTCTCTAGTTTATCCAAAATATTCAAAAGTGTTTCAGTTTTTTCATTATTTAATTCTTCGGTAAAAAATATTTTTGCTTCTTTCATTCGTTTTTGTGAAATGCTATTCGTTTCAAAATCCCTATTGTTAATAATAAGATCTTCAAAACAGGCTCTATCATAATCAACGGGTCGTAATTTTATGTTGCCATTATGTTTTAAATAAATAGATTTTTTACTTTCAATATCTACATCAATTTTTTCACCACTTTCTTTTCTTTTTTCAAAAACATTGATCAATGCCCGCATAAAAATTGTTAAAGTTAGCAATCTCTGTTGTCCATCAATTATTTCGTATTCTATTCCTTCTTTTATTTGTTCGAGTAAAATATTCCCAAAAAAATAGTTATTATCCCCTTCAATTTGTTCTTTTAAATCGTCTAAAAAAGTTTGCCATTCTCTTTTTTCCCATGAATATGCTCTTTGGTAAACAGGGATTATAAAATATCTCTGTGTGCTATCAAAAAATGTTAAGATGTTTTCTTGTCTAAATTGCATAATTTTTAATTTTATATTTATTATTTTCTGCTTACTCTAATCTATTTTCTGCTTACTCTAATCTATTTTCAGCTTCCACGTTATTTTTTAAAATTTTGTCAAAAATAAAAATAATTATTTTAACCAAAAAATAAATTTTTTCAATCTAAAAGTTTTTTTTAACCAATCTACTTTTTTATTTAAAAGCCAATTAGCCAAATATTTATAAATGATGTTTGTTAATATTAATTCACTTTCAGTTTAGGACCAAAAATAGCATTACGTATAGCTTTTGTTACCAGCAGTTTTTAATTTTTATTGTATCCAAATTCATTTCTAGATAATAAAGCTTCTTTCCAGAAGGATTCTCGGTCAATAATAATTGAGTCATCTGTACTTGCTTTTCGATATTCAAGCAGACAGAAGCGAAAATTTTTTCGTGCATAGTCAATTCCCTCTTGCGAAATCAACTCAGTCAATTCATTATTAAATCCATGTCCTGTTCCTGCGTAAACAGACCAACGAGACCAAATTCCAAACTCACCATAAGCTGACCCAACATATTTTTTACCATTTGATTTATCAAAGATTACATACACTCCTTTCACATTTTCCAATGCAGCTTTCCAGTCGTTCTTCTGGTATTTAAAGATTAATTCTAATATTGGGAAGACAATATTTATATTCTCATATCCTGGAAAATTGATTCCGTCATAAGGTTGTTTAAGTATTTGCGAAATTTTAAAATCTTTAAAATAATTTTCGAGTTTATAGGCTCTACCACGCATTCCTTGGTAACGATAAAAATCAATTATTAATCGTCCAATCATTTCCTTGTGTAAGTCCAGAAGTTCAACTCTGTAACCAACTTTTGTTTCTTCCCAATTATCGTATCGCTCTTTAACTTCAAAGATTCCACCAAACAACCATTTATTAGGTTCAGGATAGAATTGGATTAAACTGAAAATATACTTTCTGTTAAAGTCATTATTCCCACTACGCGATTGATTCCAACCTATCCATTTATTCCAGTCAGCCAAATAAACATCCAC
>FZPS01000022.1_pt74 | contig 26625 bp, 22 predicted proteins | sample 1817821 | NCBI WGS metagenome assembly FZPS01 (sample SAMEA104158645, study PRJEB21678) | metagenome | place: Germany | collected 2015-04-21
GAATATTGGCATCGTTATGGGCGCGAGCATAATAGGTTATTTCCTTGTTCCAGCATAATGCGCCGCGAATACCTTGATGTTTGTTTACCGTCATATTGATTCCGTTTCCTGTTCCGCAAATGGCAATACCGGGATAACACTCATCGTTTTCCACGGCTTTTGCCAAAGGATGCCCGTAGTCGGCATAGTCTGCACTTTCAGCAGAATATGTGCCAAAATCCTTATAAGGAATACCCCTTTCCGTCAGAAATTTTATTACATGTTGTTTCGCTGCGAAACCCGCATGGTCTGACGCTAAGCCTACGGGTTTGCTGCTTTTGTTGGCTGACGACATAGTAGTGTTGTTTTTATTCCCTTAGGTTTTTATTTGTTTAATAATTTTTTCACCTGGTTATAAACGTTTTCTGCGGTATAACCCAGTTTTTCGTCAAGCACTTTATAAGGAGCCGAGAATCCGAATGAATTCATACCCCATACGGTTCCATCAGCACCAACAAGTCCTTCGAGCGTTACGGGTAAACCTGCTGTCAACCCGAATTTCTTTTTACCTTTCGGTAAGACAGATTCCTGATATTCGATGTTTTGATTTCTGAATAATCCTTCGGAAGGAACGGATACGATGCGCACCTTTATACCTTCTTTGCGCAGCAATTCAGCACCTTCGACCAAGGTTGAAACTTCGGAACCGGAGGCCAGCAGTATTGCATCGTAGTCGGGATCGTCTTCAACAATATAAGCACCTTTTTCGGCTTGTAAGGCTTCTTGATAGCGCGATGTTTTTGCCGGAAGGTCTTTAATGTTTTGTCGTGAAAATATCAATCCTGTGGGTGTTTTGGTATTTTCCATCGCCATTTTCCATGCGACGGTGGTTTCGTTTGCATCGGCCGGACGAAGAACGAGCATGGAATTATGTCCGCTATGATTTTGCAATTTTTCCATTAAACGGATTTGGGCTTCTTGTTCAACCGGTTGATGGGTTGGCCCGTCTTCACCCACACGAAATGCGTCGTGAGTCCAGATAAAAATAACCGGTTTTTCCATTAATGCGGCAATACGAATGGCCGGTTTCATGTAATCGGAGAACACGAAAAATGTTCCACAAGCAGGAATTACACCCCCATGCAAACTCATTCCGATGCACAGGCAGGCCATCGTAAATTCTGCTACACCCACTTGTAGAAACGCTCCTGAAAAGTCCCCTTTGGCAAAAGGACGGGTATGTTTTAAAAATCCATCTGTTTTATCGGAATTTGAAAGATCGGCTGAAGCCACTACCATATTTTCCACTTTTTGGGCAAGGACTTCCAATACGGTTGCCGAAGCTGCACGAGTGGCAATATTTGATTTTTGTTGAATGTTACTCCAATCGATATCCGGCAGTTCGCGAGAGAACCATTTTTCTTTTTTGGCGGCCAATTCCGGATTTGCCTCTGCCCATTTGTTGTATCGTGCTTTTTTTGCAGCGACAATTTCTTTTAATTCTTCTCTTCTTTTTCGGTATAATTCGTCAACTTCGGGAAAAATTTTAAAAGGATCATTTGGATCGCCCCCAAGATTTTTTATCGTTTTTTCAAAATCTGCTCCTGCTGCGCTTAAGGGTTGTCCGTGAGTGGAAACCTGATTTTCAAATGGTGAACCATCGGATGCTACGGCGCCTTTTCCCATAATTGTTTTTCCGATAATGAGAGTAGGTCGTTCCTTTTCTGCTTTTGCTTCTTTTAGTGCGTTGCGAATTTCATCTACATCGTTTCCATTGATGGTGATTACTTTCCAGTTCCATGCTTCGTATTTTTGGGCCACGTTTTCGCTGGTAACAACAGAGGTTTTTGTGGAAAGCTGCACATCATTGGAATCATAGAACATAATGAAATTATCTAATCCTAAATGTCCTGCGATACGCCCAACACCCTGCGAAATTTCCTCCTGTATGCCTCCGTCCGAAATATATGCATAAATAGTCTGATCCATAATATCTCCTAAACGTGCTTTCAAAAATTTGGCGGCAATTGCTGCGCCGGCGGCAAAAGCATGTCCTTGTCCAAGCGGGCCGGATGTATTTTCGATCCCTCTTTCGATATCGATTTCAGGATGTCCGGGGCAAGGGCTCCCCCATTGACGAAATTGTTTTAATTCATCTAATGAAAATTTTCCGCAGAGGCACAATACCGAGTAGAGCATTGGAGACATATGTCCGGGATCAAGAAAAAAACGGTCTCGAGATTCCCATGTAGGGTTTTCGGGGTCATATTCTAGAAATTCACTGAATAATACATTGATAAAATCTGCGCCACCCATTGCACCGCCGGGATGTCCCGATTTGGCTTTTTCTACCATCGAGGCGGAAAGAATGCGGATGTTATCCGCCGCTTTGTTCATTAATGAATTGTCGTTCATAAGATTAAGTTTTTTATTGATTTTTAGTTTTCCAAAAAATATGGCACTACAGACAATAGTTTAATTTATTTCTCTTTCGCAAAGATATGTTTTTTTTCGTGATCATGCCATTTAAAATGGATATTGTTTTTTAAATTTGCCAATTGATGATTAACATATGATGTTGAGTAAAAACAAAATAAAATACATTCAATCGTTAAAGGATAAAAAACGCCGCATGGAACATGGTACTTTTGTTGCCGAGGGAAAGAAGTTGGTTTCCGATTTGTTGGTTTCGTGTCAATGTCAGTTTATTGCGGTTTTACCCGAAATGTTGTATGAATTTGCGCATTTAAAAAATAAGGGTGTCGAAATAATTGCAGCTTCGGAAGAAGAGCTGAAAAAAGCTTCGTTTCTAAAGACGGCTCCACCCGTTATCGGCGTGTTTTATCAACCCGAAAATGATTTTTCTTCGGTCAATCTTAAAACCAACATTCATTTGGTATTGGATGGGATTCAGGATCCCGGGAATATGGGAACGATTGTCCGTATAGCCGATTGGTTTGGTATCGAAGATATTTTTTGTTCACCCGATACGGTGGATATTTATCTTCCAAAAACCGTTCAATCTACAATGGGAGCTATTGCGCGAGTAAAAGTGCACTATATCGATTTGGACGATTTTTTGAAGAATAATTCCGAATTGCCTATTTACGGCACTTTTTTGGATGGGGAGAATATTTACAAGACAGACCTTTCTGAGAATGGTTTTGTTGTAATGGGTAACGAAGGGAGTGGCATTCGCCCTCATGTTGAAAAATGGGTTAACCGACGGTTATTCATTCCGAATTATCCGGCTTTACGCACAACATCAGAATCGTTGAATGTAGCAGCCGCTGCGGCAATCGTTTGTTCGGAGTTTCGAAGAAGGCAATAAAAAAAATCACGTATTATAAAAATACGTGATTACCTAAAACAAATCATGAAAGAATGAAAAAACTATTCCCTACAATGGGTGGAAGATGGGATTCGAACCCACGACTTACGGAACCACAATCCGTCGCTCTAACCAACTGAGCTACAACCACCATTTCAATTTGCGCCTGCAAAGATAACAATTTCCTTCAAATAAAGGAAAAAATCAATCATTTTTTTCTATTTGTTTGGGATTTTGGTTTTTGTTATACTGAAAAATGCTATATTTGAAGTCTTATCATTTAAGATTATTAAAAGGAATTTATTGTGGAAAATCGAGTTAAACTTTCTGTATTGGGTATTTCGTTTAGCCAAGTGCAAGCAGGAGCATATGCACTTATTCTTGCCGAAGAAAACGGCTTGAGACGGTTGCCGATTGTCATAGGTACTCCCGAAGCGCAATCTATTGCTCTCGTAATAGAAAATATAACTCCTCCGCGACCATTGTCTCACGATCTTATTCATTCCATTTTTAAAGAGCTCAATATCGAATTGGTGGAAGCATTCATTCATAAATTTGAAAACGGTGCTTTTTATTCGGAGTTGTTGTTGCGGCAATATGGTAAAGAATATCGAATTGATTCGCGGACTTCCGATGCGGTGGCTATTGCCATGCGCACACATTCGCCTATTTATACCACAGAAGAGATTATGAAAAACATGGCGATTGTTTTCGATGAAGGGATAGCTGCATTCTCCGGAGAACAAGCTCCCGAAAGCGAAGAGGATAAGGTTCCGGACGATCTTTCCCACCTTCGTATCGACGCATTGAAGAACCGACTAGAAGAAGCCGTCAGGGAAGAAAATTACGAATTGGCTTCCCGCCTTCGGGATGAAATCAAACGCAGGGAAAACAAATCGTGATTTCATCGGCATATGTCTGATACACCGTTTTATTGTCCCGATATCAGAGAGAATCCCCAACTTCCTGAACAAGAGTCGCATCATTGCATTAAAGTGTTGCGCATGAGGGAAGGCGACAGATTAACCATAACCGACGGAAGAGGATATTTCTACGATTGTATTCTCACAGAAGCTCATCCCAAGCATTGTGTAGTAAGTATAGAAAAAGAGATTTTTCGCGGTAAAAGTTGGAATTTCTCTCTTCATATCGCTTTTGCTCCTACCAAAAATATGGAGCGTAATGAATGGTTTGTCGAAAAAGCGACAGAAATCGGTATAGACGAAATTTCTCCATTGCTTTGCCGGTTTTCGGAGCGAAAAGAAGTTAAATCCGAACGACTAAGAAAGATCATAATTTCGGCTATGAAGCAATCTCGGCAGGCAGTGTTGCCCTGTTTAAACGAAATGATTCCTTTCCAAGAGTTTGTTTCAATGCCTTTTTCGGGCAGAAAATTTATAGCCCATTGTTATCCTCTGAAAAAAGAACCGCTGACCCAAACATATAAAAAAGGGGAAGACGCTTTATTATTAATAGGTCCGGAGGGTGATTTCAGTGAAGAGGAGGTACAAAAAGCAATAGAGAAGGGCTTTCAACCGATTAGTTTTGGAGAAAACCGTTTGCGGACAGAAACAGCATGTTTGGTGGCCTGCCACACTGTGCATGTTTTGAATCAATTGGAATTATAATGACAAAAGCAGAACGCTATAAAAATGTGTTGCAATGGTTTGAAGCAAATGCACAATCGGCAGCAACGGAATTGCATTACGATAATCCTTTTCAATTGTTGATAGCGGTGATGTTATCGGCTCAGTGTACCGACAAACGGGTGAATACGATTACTCCTCCTTTATTTGAAGCTTACCCCACTCCCGAAGCTTTGGCCGCAGCTTCACCGGACGAAGTATATGAATTCATCAAATCGTGTTCATATCCAAACAACAAGGCAAAAAATTTGGTAAAAATGGCACAAAAACTGGTGAATGATTTCGGAGGGGAAGTACCGGCGGATATCGATTCACTGTTGACGATACCCGGTGTTGGGCGCAAGACGGCAAATGTGATGCTTGCCGTGGCTTTCGATGTTCCGGCGATGCCGGTGGATACGCATGTATTCAGGGTTTCGAATCGTTTGGGATTGACAGATAACGCAAAAACACCATTGGAAGTGGAAAAAGAGCTGGTGAAACATATTCCGAAGGAGTTGTTGTCGAAAGCACATCATTGGCTGATCCTTCACGGACGATATGTATGTACCGCACGAAACCCAAAATGTGAGGAATGCGGACTTCGAGAATATTGTAAGTATTATGAGTATAAAGTCAACGGTAATTTAACCCGGCTTTGAAACCAATGCTTTGTTTTTTGTTTATCATTGAAAAACAATAAAAGGGTTATAATGTGGACAAACGTTTTCCGATTGAAAATTACATTTACAGATCTTGAGTTAACGAATCGGGCATCGAAGCATATAGCCGCGTAGATTGCTGCAAACTATCCAATTGCCACAGTACATTGGCTCGAACTACCAGAAAACTGTCCCTTAACTCAGGCTTTATGGGTAAAGAGGGAGGAGCCTCCATAGTGAGTGGATTGATCGGTTGATTGTTTTTGTACACACGGAAATCGAGATGAGGCCCGGTAGACAAGCCGGTTGATCCCACGTAAGCGATGATATCTCCTTGTTTCACAAAACTTCCTTTTTTAATTCCTTTGGCAAACCGGCTCAGATGCATATAGGTTGTAGTGTATATACTATTATGTTTTACCTTTAGATAATTTCCTCCTCCGTTTTGTTGATATCCTTTCTCAATCACTACACCATCGCCGATCGTTTTTACCGGTGTACCTACAGGTGCAGCATAATCTACGCCATGATGCGCCCGGTATCGTTTCAGGATAGGATGATAGCGCGAATTGGTAAATTTGGAAGTGATACGAAAGAAGTCGAGAGGCGATTTCAAAAATTCTTTTCTCAGGCTATTGCCTTCTTCGTCGAAATATTCTCTCACTGAATCCTGTTTGAAGGGAATTGCACAGTATGCTCTGCCTTGATGCGTAAAAACCGCACCTTCTATCGAAGCTATATCCACGAAGGTGGTATCATCGATGTAGGCTTCATCATACATCAAACGAAACGAATCTCCCTTTTTTATGTCAAAAAAATCGATTTGCCAAGCATAGAGATCGGACAGCTTAAGCGCAAGCAGCGGATGAACTTCGGCATCGATGATTGCGTTCCATAGCGAAGAAGTGATTGTTCCCTCGATATATTTGCGTTGCAAGGTGATGGGTTTCTCACCTTCGTATGCTTTAATGTTGTCTGATGAGAGATCTACTACCACATATTCGGTTTTTGATTTTTCAAAAACAAGATACTCAATATTTGAAGTGGAATCTTGTGTTGTAATGGTTGCATAGGTATTCCCGATTTGTAGTTTTGAAGGAGAATAATAGGGTGAAACGGTTTGACTTATTTTATCGGATATTGTCCCCGTGAATCCTAGCTCCGTTAATATAGAAGCAAGATAGTCGCCTTTTTTTATTTTATACCGGTTAACATTTAACGAATCGATACATATTCCATATTCATGGATATGCGATGTTTCTATTTGATCCGATGAATCGGGATGATCCTCTTTTTGCTTTAATCCACAGGAAGTAATATGAAAGATTATCAATAAACTTAATCCTATTTCGTATAGTCTTTTTGTTTTTTCTTTTTCTCGTATGTTGTCTTTTATTAATGGAGTCATGGTTATCGGGTAATTAATAAATCTCTATTAATAGTAGCAAGCGAATAAACCCGGTTTTCCGGCTGTTTCTTGCCGATTTTCACATAACGATTAACTTCATTACAGAATTAAAGAGGGGGAATACTGCAAATACGATAATAATCGAGACAGATGAATTTTAGAAATTGATGAGCCCCTCCTAAAAGTCGTTTTCATTATTTTTTTAATTGCAACAACTCCATTCAAATGATTTTTTGAAAAATCGCTTTGAATGGAGTTGTTGGAGGGACTTCATCAATTCAAATTTAATTTTGTGTTGCAAACTTGTATACACACCGACCGGTATATTTCTCTCCCGGTTTCAGGTAAGGCGAAGGCCAATGGGGTTTATTGGGTGAATCCGGATATTTTTGCGTTTCCAGACAGATGGCAGCATGCTTATTGTAAACAATACCTTTTTTCCCGGTGATTGTTCCATCGAGAAAGTTGCCTGTATATACTTGCAACCCGGGTTCTGTGGTATATACTTCCAGTCGGATATTGGTTTGTGGGCAATACACGGCAGCGGCAAGTTGAGAAACATCGCCTTGTGTATTCAATACCCAGTTATGATCGTATCCTTTACCGAATTTTAATTGTTCAAAATCGCTGTCGATACGCGCACCAACAGGCGTAGGTGTTCTAAAATCCATCGGAGTCCCTTCCACTTTCTCGATTTTCCCGGTAGTCATAAAAGTGCTGTCAATGGGCGTATAGCTGTCCGCATTGATCATCAACACATGATCTAAAATGGTATTCGCAGGATTACCACTCAAGTTGAAATAGGAATGATTGGTAAGGTTTACGACCGTTTCCTTGTCGGTTTCGGCTTCGTAACCGATATCGATGGCATTGTCGTCGGTAAGTTTCATTGTTACTTTTACGTTAAGGTTTCCGGGGAAACCGGCTTCTCCATCGGGTGACAAGTAAGACAGCTCTACCGTCTGGCTGTCGGGTTGAACAGCTTTAAAAACTTTGGTATGAAAGCCTTCATCCCCCCCGTGTAACGTGTGGCCGTAATTGTTTTGTGGAAGTTGATATTCCACTCCTGCTACTGTAATTTTTCCATAGGCAATTCTGTTAGCATAACGACCAATAGTTGCTCCAAAATCAGTGGGAATATTGATGTAATCTTGAATAGAATCAAAACCCAATACTACATCTTGCATAGTCCCATCTTTGTCGGGTACCATTATGGAAACAATTCGTCCACCGTAATTTGTCACGCACACTTCAATTCCGTTTGCATTTTTCAACACATACAAATCGGTGGAATCACCGTCAACAATCGTTTGAAAATTACTTCGCTTTAATCCCGAAAGAGTAGTCGTTTCTTTGGGAACTTCTTTTTGTTTGTTGGTACAGCCAACGATGGCTACTATAGCCATCAGCCAGCATAGTTTGTTGGTCTTCATTGTTTGTATTTTTATTAAATTGGATATTTTTTAAAAATTTCTTGTTTCTTTTTATACTTAATCGGTATCATCTTTTCCGTGAAAACAACATGGATCGCTTGCTGTATTGCAAAAGTAAACAATTATTCGATATGTCGTGTGTTTTTTCTTTTTTTAAAATGATTTTTTGTGCTTCGAAGCTCCCGTTATTTAATTGTTTTGCAGGCTGAATGGTATAAGAGATGGGAGAAGTTTTTTGCAGAAGAAAGAGTATCTGCTCTAGCGTTTCATCTTTAAATGTAGCCGTATAAACGTATTGTGCAATTTCAGGATCCGCAATTTCGATGTCGACATTGAATTGGCGGCTGAGTTTTTTGACAACTTCCGTCATTACATCGTCCCTAAAAATAAGATAACCGTTGATCCATGAGGTGTGTTTTTCCGTATCTGTTTGAACTAGGGTAATTTTGCGCGAAGATTCTTCGTAAACGGCCTTCTCTCCGGGTTTCATTTCGACTATATCGAGCCGCTTGTTTCCTTCCTGTTCAACAAGTTTGACTTTCCCCGATGTCAGCACAACTTCCGTTTGTTTTTCATCCGAGTAATGGGCAACATTGAAAGTTGTGCCGGTCACGGCGATTCCAACTTTACCGAGATCCACGTAAAAAGGTTTCTGTTTGTTTTTTGCTACTTCAAAATATGCCTCTCCCGCCAGTTGAACCGTTCGTTCATTGGCAGAGAAAATGGACGGGTAGGTGAGTTTCGATCCGGAATTCAGCCATACCGTTGTTCCGTCCGGAAGTTGTATTTGCGATCTTACTCCGTTTGGAGTAGAAATTGTTTGCCAAACAATTGGGTTGGTTGGTGTTTTTGTCGTACGGAAAAAATAGATTCCAAGGGTGGCAATGAGTAAAGGGATTAGCAAAACGGCAGCTATTCGTTGCCAATAAAATAAGAATCTTTTTTTGTTGCGATGAGAAATTTCTCCGATTTTGTCGTGAACTTTTTCCAATGCTTTGCCGGCATCGTATTTTTTCATTTCTTCCAAAAGATTAAGCGCATGCCATACTTTTTCGGCATTTAAGAAGACAGCACGGTTTTCTTCCGATGCATTTATCCAATCTTCCACATGCTTTCTTCCGTCGGCATTCAGCTTTCCTGAAAAATAATCGCCCAATAATTTGTCGTAATCGTACTCAATCTTCATTATGTTTTATATAAAAATGGCAAAAAATTTCGCCCTTTTACTATAAAGACAACTTAGTTTGATAAAACACATATACGTTGAGAGAAAATTATTAAAATGAGAAGAATTTTTCTTAATCTTGGCTATAAAACAGAACTGCTTTATATGTTTTGTAGGTATGAAAACTATTTTAGTAACCAAAGAAGAACCACTAGTGGTAAATAATCTTTTAGTTCGGTACGCAATATTTTCAAGGCATTGCTGATTTGGAGTTCAACCGTTCTTTTAGATATATCCAACATTTCGGCTATGGCGGCATTATTTTTTCCTTCAAAGCGGCTGAGACAAAATACTTCGCGACAGCGGGGCGGCAATTTTTCCATGGTTTTTTCGACTAGTTCGATTATTTCGGCTTCTGTAAATTCCCATTCGGTGAATTGTAAAGATTCGGAGTGCTGCTTTGTTATATAATTTTCGTATCGTTTTTTTACTTGATTGTGTTTTAGATGATTAATGCTCATATTTCGGATGGATGCAAAAAAGTACGATTTGAGGGATGAAGTGATTTCAAGCTTGTGTCCTTCTGTCCATAAATGTACAAAAAAATCTTGCACCAAGTCTTCCGCCGTATCTTCATCTATAACCCATCTTCGGGCATATGCACAAAGACCTGAATAATAATAGGTAAAAACAAAATCGAACACTACTTTGTTTTTGTTTTTCAATTCGTTTATCAGGTATTTTTCGTCCATTATTTTGTTTAGAGGATTGCCCGGACTTTATTCCATTTTTCTTAGTCGGACCTCTATGCCGCTGTTTTTCAATGCTTCCTTCAATTGTTTTACGTTGGTGTTTCCAAAATGATAGGGATAGAGAATTTTTGGCAAAAACATGTTGGCTGCGTTTACGGCCTGCGTAACAGTCATGGTGTAAGGTTGATTCACCGGAAGGAATGCAATATCGATATTTTTTAGGTTTTTCATCTCGGGAATGTCTTCCGTGTCGCCGGCAATATAAATCCTTAGTCCGTCAATGGTCAGGATATAACCGTTGTCGCGATGGCGGGGATGAAATTGTTCCCTCCCGGGTGTTGTATTGTATGCAGGAACAGCTTCTATCAAGATTTGATCCGAGACTTTTATTTTGTCGCCATTTTTCATTATTTCGGCTTTCGGATTTCCCAATTTCTTTGCACTTGCTTCGTTCATGATGAGTAGCGTATTTTCTTTCGATAACGTTTGGATGGCTTTTGGATCGAAATGGTCATCATGTTCGTGCGTAATTAAAATAATGTCGGCTTTTGGAAAAGTCGAATAGTCGGCATACATGGAAACCGGATCAACCTGGATGGATAAATTGTTGAAAGTAAGTGCCAGGCTTCCATGCTTAATGAAAGTAATCGCCACTTCGTGATTGTTCTTCGTCTTGAAGGTATCCGTTTCATATGAACCGCCTTTTAGGGTAAAGGCCGTGAGAATTGCCATCATCATAAAAACAGATTTTAAATTTATGTTACGTTCCATATCCCTATATTTTTGGATATTTGTTGTTTATCTATTATAGTTGTCAAGTTTCACAAGGTTGTTTATGAAAACTTAAATTTCCAATAGACTTTAAATGTATAATTTTATTTTTTAAATCGCAAGAATTTTGTTCGAAAATTCCGGGTGTAGAGTCAACCGCCAAGTGCAAATTTACGCTAATTGTTTGTAAAACTCGATTGTCCAACTTTTTTTCATTTCCCCATTTTTCGGGTATTGGGGTATTTGGCTCAACGTAGTTTTTGTTCGTTTCAACTGGTAAGACAGTATGTGGGGCAATTTCCGATGTTTGGCTTAACACATTTTTTGTTCGATAAGATGGGTTTTGGAGGCTTCTTCTTCGCTCTTCCTTCGCTCCTTGTTCGCTCTTCCTTCGCTTCAAGGCAGGGACGACAACATCGGATTCCGTGAGACCGGTGTAAAACAAACCTGCCTCTTTGCCGCATTTGAAGCGGGATACAGCGGTGCGGACAGAGCGAACTTCATGCGAGGATGACGCAAGCCTGATGCAAGCATGGAGCGAGGATGGTACGGCCTTGGTGCGGAGAAGGTGCGGAGAATTGTGACTTGCTGAGTGAAGCAGAGAGAAAAATCAAGGACAATGTTAAAATTCAGAATTAAAGTGAAAACGGATGTTTTTGAAATCTTGTTGTGCCATTGTCAGAATATAATTCGACTCGGCAAGAAAAACATCCCTTCCTTCCTTGTCGTAAGCCATGTAAAGGAATTTTCGTTTTTTAAATTCTTCCAATTCTTTTTCATCGTCACTTTCAATCCAGCATGCTTTATAAAGATTGAGCGGCTCCCACCGGCATTGCGCTCCGTATTCGTGCAATAGGCGGTATTGGATGACTTCGAACTGCAGTTGTCCTACCGTCCCGATGATTTTCCTGCCGTTAAACTGATGAGTAAACAATTGGGCTACCCCTTCATCCATCAGTTGTTCGATTCCTTTATGCAATTGCTTTGCTTTCATGGGATTGGCATTTTCGATGTATTTGAACATTTCGGGCGAAAAACTGGGCAATCCTTTAAAATGTAAGTCTTCTCCTGATGTAAGGGTATCGCCGATTTTGAAATTGCCGTTATCCGGCAGTCCGACGATATCTCCCGCATAAGCTTCATCTACCACTTCCTTTTTTTGAGCCATGAAAGCGGTGGGCGACGAGAACTTCATCATTCGATTGAAGCGGACATGCTTGTAGTTTACGTTGCGTTCGAATTTACCCGAACATACTTTTACGAAGGCAATGCACGAGCGGTGGTTGGGATCCATGTTGGCATGAATCTTAAAGACGAAACCCGTGAAAGGTTTTTCGTATGGATCGACGATACGCTCTTCGGCCTGTACCGGACGTGGCGAAGGCGCTATATCGACAAAGCAATCGAGCAATTCTTTAACACCAAAATTGTTCAATGCCGATCCGAAAAACACCGGAGCCTGTTTGCCTGCAAGATATTCTTCGCGATTAAATGAAGGATATACCTCAGTGATCAGCATGATATCGTCGCGCAACCTTTTTGCCAACGGATTGCCAATATGTTTTTCCAGCTCAGGCGAATTTATATCGATGGGTGCCGATTCGGTAAGGGGCTGTTTGCCGGGTTTATACAATTCGAGGCGGTTTTTGTAAAGATTATACACCCCTTTGAAGCGTTTTCCCATCTCGATAGGCCAGCTCAGCGGGCGTACGTTGATATGCAGTTCTCTTTCCAGTTCGTCCAACAGATCGAAAGGGTCTTTTCCTTCGCGATCCATTTTGTTGACAAAAACCATGACCGGCGTATGGCGCATCCGACATACTTCCATGAGTTTTCGTGTCTGCATTTCAACCCCTTTTGCAGCATCTATCACGATGATTACGCTATCGACCGCGGTCAGTGTGCGAAAAGTATCTTCGGCAAAGTCTTGATGGCCGGGTGTGTCGAGGATATTGATTTTGAAATTGTTGTATTCGAACCCCATCACTGAGGTCGCTACCGATATTCCTCGTTGTTTTTCGATTTCCATCCAGTCCGATGTAGCCGTTTTTTTTATCTTGTTCGATTTTACGGCTCCGGCTACGTGGATAGCTCCTCCGAAAAGAAGCAATTTTTCTGTTAATGTGGTTTTCCCCGCATCGGGGTGACTGATAATAGCGAATGTTCGTCTGCGTTGTATCTCTTTTTGTAATGTCATAAATGACTCTCTCTTGTTTGTCTCTTTCTTTTTGTATTGTGAGTTATGAGTTAGTTGTAGGATAATTTTTTTATGCATCTTTTTAATGCGTCCTCCCAATGAGGGATGGCGACATGAAATGTGGATTCTATTTTCGATTTGTCCAGTACACTGTATCGGGGTCTTTCGGCTGCCACTTTATACTCTTCCGTTTTTATCGGACGGAGTTTGCATGTATCGATATGCGCAAGTTCCTTGATTTTTTCGGCAAAACCATACCATGTTGTTTCCCCTTGATTGGAAAAATGATAGATCCCGTTTTTCCATTCGTTTTCTTCGGCATTTTCCAGTATCACCATGATCATTTCCGCCAGATCGGCAGCATATGTGGGAGATCCTTGTTGGTCGGAAACAACGTTGATTTCCTCTTTTTCGTTCATCAGTTTGAGCATGGTTTTCACAAAATTCGTACCGTATTCGGAATAGAGCCATGATGTACGAATGATAACGAAATCGGGTTGGATTTTCAGTATGGCTTCTTCCCCTTTTAGTTTCGATTTGCCATACACCGACAGTGGGTTCGGTTTAGTCTTTTCGGTATAAGGGGTGGTTGCTTTACCATCGAAAACATAATCGGTAGAAATATGAATGAGGCGGCATCCCGACTCTTTTGCCGTCGTTGCCAGATTTTCGACACCCGTGTGATTGATGAGAAACGCTTTTTCGGGTTCGGTCTCAGCTTTGTCTACCGCCGTATAGGCAGCGCAATTGATGATGTATTTTATCGAGTGATGTTCGATGAAGTCGGAAACTTGAGGCAAAGAAGTAATATCCAATTCGTCAACATCGGTATAAATGAAATGAAATGCATTGTTTGTGCGTTTTTTCAGTTCACGAAGTTCGTTGCCCAATTGTCCGTTTGCACCGGTTACCAGCACATTTTTTTGAATCAGCCCATAATAAAATTCCTGTTTGCGGGTAATGTTTTCCGTGCCGCCCAACTGTTTGGTTGTTCCTGTATAAATTGGCATATTATTCTTCTTTCCTATTGATTGTTTTCTGTTTCTCCTAAAGCAACTAAAGCAACCGATGAAGCGGTCTTTGTAAATATTCTATTCACTGCCTGTAATTGATTTAAAAAGCGTATTTTTGTGCAAAATTACAAATTTATGTTCAAGTTTCATACCATAGAGACGGGATATTTTCTTGCAGACGGGGGTGCGATGTTTGGACCGATACCTAAAAAATATTGGTCTCGGCGTTATCCCTGTAATGAAAACAACATGTGCGAGATGGCCATGCGAAGCCTTTTTGTTGAGACAAAAAACAGGAAAATCCTTGTTGATACCGGAGCCGGCGATAAACAGCTCGATCGACTGAAATTTTATCAACCGCACAAGCTGGCTGACATACGTGCAGAAATCAGCCGATTCGGTTATGCTCCCGAAGATATAACCGATGTTGTTCTCACCCACTTGCATTTTGATCATTGCGGAGGGAGTACAGTCGGGAATGAACGAGAAGAAATTGTACCCGCTTTTCCGAATGCAACGTATTGGTTGAGCCGATTGCAATGGGAAAATTATCGTCAACCGTGTCTTTACGAAAAAGATTCTTTTTTTCCCGAGAATATCGAGCCGGTTTTCGAAGCCGGGCAACTGAAGCTGATCGACGAGGACTCGGAACTGTTCCCGGGGTTTTCTCTTCGGTTGTTTGATGGACATACGCCCGGGCAGATTGTTGTGATTGCGGATTCAGAGTCGGGGAAGTTGATTTTTCCCGGCGATGTTATACCTTCTCGAGCGCATATGTCGTTGGGTTGGTTATCCGCTTTCGATAATCACGCTGCATTGGCGATGGATGAGAAGAAAAGGCTGTTGGAAGAAACAACCGGTTCGTCGTGTGTTTTCATTTTTTGTCACGATGCTTTTACTTCTTTTGTTAAAACTCCCAATAACGATTTGTGAGGTTGCCGTAAAGGGGTGAAATTGATGCGGGAAAGCGATTCTTGGTATGGTTTTTGCTATTTATATCCGGCCTTATATATAAATTGGCATTATTTTTGTATTTATAGAGTAAAGTAATAAATAAAAAATTATATATTTGTAGTCGTATGCTACAAGGAGGAATAAAAATATATGGATAACAATTTTTCACAACGAGTTAGGGATATCATGGCCTATAGCCGTGAAGAAGCCGGAAGACTCCAAAATAATTATATTGGTCCTGAGCATCTTATGCTTGGTATACTTCGCGATGGTGCGGGGTTGGCGGTTCAAGTGCTGCAGGACTTCGACATTGATCTTAGAGCATTGAAGGAAAACATCGACTCGCAAATTCGTTATGTGCAGGAGCCATACGATGGCAGCGGAGGTGAATTGGTAATCAATAAGAATACGGAAAAGGTTCTCAAGATGAGTATTCTGGAAGCACGTCTTATGAGAAGTGCCGAAACCGATTCGGAACATATCTTGCTTGCATTGCTTAAAGACAAGAATACCATTATCAATGATATTCTTACGCAATTTCAGGTAGATTATGCGAGTGCATTTTCTTATATAAAGAGTATTTATGATGTTCGCAAAGAAGATGGCGATTTGAATTTACCTTCAATGGGAGCCAATTTCACGGACGACGAAGATGATGATATGCAAGGCAGATCATCTTTTGGAGGTCAAGGTGGTTCGCAAGCCAAATCGGCGTCGGATACCCCGGTTTTGGACAATTTTGGAACGGATATCACGCGTGCTGCGATAGAAAACCGGCTGGATCCGGTGGTTGGGCGAGATAAAGAAATCGAACGTATCGCTCAGATATTGAGTCGGCGAAAGAAAAATAATCCTGTACTGATTGGCGATCCCGGTGTGGGAAAATCGGCCATTGTGGATGGTTTGGCATTGCGTATCGTACAAAAGAAAGTTTCGCGTGCATTATTCGATAAACGGATTATTTCGCTCGATATGGCATCCATTGTTGCCGGGACCAAGTACCGTGGTCAGTTTGAGGAACGCATCAAAGCTATTTTGAATGAACTGGCCAATAATCCGAACATTATTTTGTTTATTGATGAAGTGCATACAATTGTTGGTGCCGGTGGTGCAACCGGATCGCTAGATGCAGCCAACATGTTGAAACCTGCATTGGCACGAGGAGAAATTCAATGTATTGGTGCGACTACGTTGGACGAGTATCGTAAAAACATCGAAAAAGACGGCGCTTTGGAACGTCGTTTCCAAAAGGTGATTGTGGATCCAACCACTCCGGAAGAAACGTTGCAGATTCTGAAAAACATCAAGGAGCGGTATGAGGAACACCATAATGTGCGTTATACCGATAAGGCGTTGGAAGCTTGTGTGAAATTGACCGATAGATATGTCAGTGATCGGACTTTTCCCGATAAGGCTATTGATGCCTTGGATGAGGCCGGTGCAAGGGTTCATATTTCCAACATCGTGATACCGAAGGTTATTGAGCAATTGGAAACCGAACTCAAGGAAGTGGAAGAACAGAAAACCGCGGCCGTGAAGGCTCAGAAATATGAGTTGGCGGCCAGTTATCGCGATAAACAGCGTCAGTTGTTGTTGGCTTTGGAAGCTGAGGAAGAACGTTGGCAGAAAGAGATCAAGGAAAAACCCGAGATTGTTGATGAAGAAAAGGTTGCCGAAGTGGTTGCCATGATATCGGGTGTGCCGGTTCAACGCATAGCTCAAGCCGAAGGCGAACGGTTGATAGAAATGAAAGATGTACTCAAGAAGCAAGTAATTGGTCAAGATGAAGCGGTAGAGAAAGTGGTAAAAGCCATCCAGCGCAATAGGGTGGGGCTGAAAGATCCCAACAAGCCTATCGGAAGCTTTATGTTCCTTGGGCCAACGGGTGTAGGTAAAACGCATTTGGCCAAAAAACTTGCCGAATACCTGTTTGATTCACCCGAGAACCTGATTCGTATCGACATGAGCGAATATATGGAAAAATTCAATGTGTCGCGTCTGGTGGGAGCGCCTCCGGGATACGTAGGGTATGAAGAAGGCGGACAGTTGACCGAAAAAGTACGTCGCCGTCCCTATTCGGTAGTACTGCTTGATGAGATCGAAAAAGCACATCCCGATGTGTTCAATATTTTGTTGCAGATACTTGACGAGGGACATATTACCGATAGTCTCGGGCGCAAAATCGATTTCAGAAACACCATCATCATCATGACTTCGAACGTCGGTACTCGGCAGTTGAAGGATTTCGGACGAGGAATCGGGTTTATAGCCGGTGGAGGTGATGTCCCCGATGCCGAATATTCGAGAAGCATTATTCAAAAGGCGTTGAATAAAGCATTTGCACCTGAGTTTTTGAACCGTGTGGACGATATCATCATGTTCGATCAATTGAGCAAAGAGTCGCTTTACGAGATTATCGATCTTGAACTGAACGGCTTATACAAACGTGTTAAAGAGTTGGGTTATAAAGTTGTCATTACCGATGCTGCCAAAGAGTTTGTTGCCGATAAAGGGTATGATGTGCAATTTGGTGCTCGTCCATTGAAACGGGCTATTCAAAAATATATCGAAGATGAAATGGCCGAAATGATCATTCGGACAGGTATCAAGGAGGGAGAAACGGTTGTGGTCGACTTCGATAGTGAGACGCAACGTATCACAATGAATGTAGTTGAACAGGTAGAATAATACTGATTTTACTGTTTTATAATGAGAGCGTTTGACGAATATGATTTCGTTGAGCGCTTTTTTTTTCGTACTTTTGCCTCGTTTATTATAATAAGTTGTTGTCAATGGAGTTTTTACGTATAGAGCCAACCGATACTTTGCGTTGGAATGCGATGTGGAAATTATATGAAAAAAGTTTTCCTTTATCGGAACGTCGAAAGAAAGAAGATCATCTTCGAGCCTGTGCCGATCCATTTTTTCATCCTTTGTCGATATGGGAAGACGATCAGCTTATAGGAATAATTTTTTATTGGGAATGGGGTTCATATCGCTATACGGAATATCTGGCTGTTAATCCTCAGTTGCGTAATCAAGGTTATGGATCGAAAATATTGCGCTATCTGTGCGATTCCGATCATACGCTGATATTGGAAATCGATCCATTGGTCGACGAGTTGTCGGTCAGGCGGTTGCAGTTTTATGAACGGGCAGGATTTACGCTTACTCCCTATCGCTTTGTTCATTTGCCTTATCGACAGGGATCGACACCAAAAGAACTGCTTATTTTGAGTTATCCAAACATGATAGACAAACAGCAATATAGCGATTTTCTGGAATTCATGAATGAGCGGGTTATCCGCTATTGTGAAGGTTACCCGCTTCAAGATGACTCTAAGCCGATCGATTAAAAAAAGTTTAAGCAAAAAAGGGAATTAGCCAAGATTTTTTTACTTTTTAACTTAATAAACTATATTTGTTTTGAATTTTCATTACCTTCGCATTCGAAAAAGAATGTAGTGCATGAATTCTGAATCGGATATACGAAACTTCAACAACCTGTTTAATGAATATTATTCGCGCTTTGTTCGTTTTGCGATGGGATATTTGAAAGATCGGCCCGTTGCGGAAGATTTTGTATCGGAAGCATTCACTCTTTATTGGGAAAACAGAGAGAACCTTTTACCGAATACCAATGCGCCGGCTTATATCTTAACCATTGTAAAAAACAAATGCATCAATCATTTGCATCATGAACAAATTCGTTTGAGAACAGAGAAGGAAATGACCGAGCATGCCGAATGGGTGTTGAATACGCGGATTTCCACCTTGGAGGCGTGCAATCCGGAAGACCTCTTTTCGGACGAAATGCGCGAAATTGTCCGCAAAACGGTAGATAAATTGCCATCGAAAACACGCCGGATTTTTATCTTAAATCGTTATTACGGCTTCCCATATCAAGATATCGCCCAAAAGATGAGTCTTAGTCCTAAAACGGTTGAATATCATATTTCCAAAGCTCTTAAATGTTTGCGCATTTCTTTGAGGGATTTTATTTTTCTTTTAGTAGTTTTCTCTTTGTTTTGATTAAAAGTCCACTTTTCTTTTAGGGATATCCCTCCCTCGTTTGTTATATATATACAAGGGATGAAATTTTCACGCATGAACAAAGAACTATTATATCGTTTTTTTGAAGGAACTGCTACCTTAGAGGAAGAGCAACGGGTTAGGCAGTGGGTTGAAAAATCGGAGGATAACCGAGCATTGTTTATGCGTGAAAGGAAAATCTACGATGCACTTCTTTTGGTATCTCCACAATCTTCATTAGAAAACAAAAAAGAGGTTGGCACGTCTCTATGGATGGTTAGTACGGCTGTAGCTGTATTTTTATTGCTCTTGGTTAGCGGATTGTACTGGATGCGTATTAGGGATGAAAGGAATTTTGCAGCACAATATCATACACTTCAAGTTCCTGCGGGTCAGCGCATGAAACTGATTCTTGCAGACAATACCAATGTATGGTTGAATGCCAATACCGTCTTTAGGTATCCTTCCACATTCTCAAAAAAAGATAGAACGGTGTATTTAGAGGGTGAAGCCTATTTTGAGGTAAGCAAAAATAAGGAAAAACCTTTTATCGTAAAGACGAACGGAGGAGATATCAACGTAACGGGAACTTCGTTCAATGTGAAAGCTCGTTCAGAGCATCAACTATTCGAAACTTCTTTATTTGAAGGTAGCGTCGAAATATATGACAATCATCGAAAAATGGTTTCGTTGAAACCCAATCAGCAAAGTTTTTTTAAAAATGGGCAATTGGTAGTATCGCAAATTACCGATTACGATCAGTTTCTTTGGAGAAAGGGGCTCATTGCTTTCAACAACAAATCGTTGGAGGATATTTTGAAAACCTTATCCGCATATTTTGACGTGCAAATTCGCATTGAGGCCCAATCGTTACCGAAGAATACCTATACGGGAAAATTTCGCCAGTCCGATGGCATCGATTATGCGTTGCGCGTATTACAGAAAAGTATTCGTTTCAGATATGAAAAAGACGACGAAACAGGAATCATTTACATTAAGTAACCATTTAAAACATATTTGCCTATGAAATGATATAATGTATCGAGAATAAAAAAACCGATAAGTGCGGCAACACTTATCGGCTAAATTTAATCAACACAATTAAATTCATTAACTGTATTAACTAAAAACATTACAAATGTATGAATAAAAACAATTCAAAGGGTAATTGTTTACTTAAAAAATTACCCGGCAATCATTTTTTGAGAATTATGCGAACAAGCATTATTTTATTGTTTACCTGCGTCTTTTGTTCTATGGCAGAATCGGCATTTACCCAAAACGCCAAAGTAACCATTAACAAACGCAATGCATCCATTAAAGAGGTGCTAAACGAAATTGAAACACAAACCGATTACCTGTTCATCTATAACAATGAAGTAAACACAGACAAAAAAGTATCGGTAAGAGCGAAGAGCGAAAGTGTATCGGATGTATTGAACAACATCTTGAGAGCTACGGATATTCGTTATACGATGGAAGGAAATCACATCATTCTCTTTGTGGAAACGGAAGAAGAGTCTGCAGAAGATACGAACGCCTTGCTTGTACAGCAGCAGAAGAAAACGATAACAGGGAAAGTTGTCGACATTAATGGCGAACCTATTATAGGCGCTAATATAGTGGAAGTAGGTACAACCAATGGTACCGTAACGGATATAGACGGAAATTTCTCTTTAGACGTTGCCGAAGATGCGGTGATCCGAATTTCCTACATTGGTTATATGGACCAACAAATCAACACGAAAGGGAAAACCAATTTCAATATTGTTTTGCAAGAAGATATTAAAGCTTTGGAAGAAGTGGTTGTGGTAGGATACGGAACGATGAGGAAAAGTGATTTAACAGGAGCAATATCGTCTGTAGATAGAGAGAAGATAAGCAAGAGAAATACATATAATTTATCAGAAGCTCTTCAAGGTCAGGTTGCGGGGATTAATATTCAAAAATTCGGAGGAAATGCAGGTGCCGGTTTACAAATGAAAATTCGAGGAGTTAAGACTTTTGGAGACAATGAGCCCCTTTATATTATTGATGGATTCCCTGGAGATATTAATAATGTAAGTCCTCAAGATATTTTGTCTATGGAAATATTAAAAGATGCAGCAGCAGCTGCTATCTATGGTTCAAGAGCAGCAAATGGTGTTGTTTTAATTACAACAAAGGGAGGAGAAAAGGGAGATGTGAGAGTTGAATTTAACTCTTATTTAAGTGTTACTAATATTGCCAAGAAATTGGAACTTTTGAATGCTTCGGAGTATCGAGACGTTCATAGGCAAATGTATGAAAATTGGAATATGTTTGCTTCTTCTGAAGATCAAATACCACTTCCGCCTTATATAACAAAAGAATCGGATGTTGATACTGATTGGCAAGGTGCAATGCAAAGAAACGGATTAGCTCAAAATTATACAATAAGTGTACGTGGAGCATCTGATAAATCAAATTACTCAATATTTTACAACAGAGTTAATGAGAAGGGAGTTTTCTTAGGGAACGACTATCGTCATGATAATGCCAGAGCAAAATTGAGTTTGAAAAAAAATATTTTTCAATTTGATGCAAATTTGATTTTTAAATATACCGATAATCGCCAGCCCCAATATTCTTTGAAGGAAATGTATATGATTTCTCCCTTAGTGCCAATTTATGATGAGAGTCAGCCATCGGGATTTGGATTGACTAATTTTGATGGCTTGCCTAATAACCGTAACGTAATGGCAGATTATCATTTTCGTTCTGCTTATGATAAAAGTTATCTTACTACCGGGAATGTATCTCTTACTATCAATTTCACTGATTGGTTGAATATTAAAAGTAATTATCAATATCAAGGAGAACATGAAAGGACCATGTATCATGAACCGGTTTATGTTGCAGATATAAGATCTAAGAATGAATATCCATATCATAGTGAAGGAAGTTATTATTGGGAATCACAAATTTTTGAAAATATTCTTTCTGCGAATAGAAAGTTTAAAGACCATTCTTTTAACATAATGTTAGGCAATTCGGTTGATACGAGAAGTTATCAATGGAATTGGGTTTCAGCAGAAGGTAAAACGCTTGTATATAATGTTGAGAACAATAAATTGGTAACAGAAGAAAAACCTTCAGGTTTTCTCGATCCTAATTTTTCTACTATTGGTGCAGGCAAGGGAGGTACTTTTAGTGGTGATGGTTCAAAATGGGAATATCGCAGAGTTTCTTTTTTTGGACGGCTAAATTATAATTATGCCGATCGATATCTTTTCCAAGGAACATTTCGTTATGATGGTTCTTCTAAGTTTGGCTCCGAAAATCGATGGGGGACATTTCCTTCAATAGCATTTGGATGGAGGATTAGTGAGGAAGAATTTTTCCCTGAAGATGCTTTTTTTACCAATTTAAAATTAAGAGCAAGCTGGGGGCGCTTAGGTAATGAAAGTGCTTTGGGATATTATGATTTTCTTGCTCTTATTTCTACTTATAATACAAAATATCAGGGTTATGTGAAAGGAATTGGTGAAAATCCATGGCCGGGAAGTATCGCACGTGGTCTTGAAAATCGAACTCTTAAATGGGAAACTACCGACAGTAAAAATATAGGATTTGATTTTAGTTTTTTACAGAATAAGATGACGGGAACCTTAAATTATTACAATAACGAAACATCAGATTTGTTAATTACAAAGGTGTTACCTCCTTCTGCAGGATTAAATAACCCTGTTTTAAATGTAGGAAAGATTCGTAACAGCGGAGTGGAATTAGAGCTTAATTGGAATGATGTAGTAAATGCTGATTTTAATTACGGAGCCGGATTTAACGTTAGTTCCTTAAAAAATAAAGTTCTTAATTTGGCAGACGAAAATCAGGTTATATATGGAGAAGGTCTAAAATATGGAACAGAACATTTTCCTACTCAGACAAGAGTAGGAATGCCTATAGGTGCTTTTTATTTATACAAAACAGATGGTTTATTTCAGAATGAAGAAGAGGTAAACTTGTATAAAAGTAAAGATGGAAATTTATTACAACCTAATGCTCATCCTGGAGATATTCGTTTTAAAGATATAAATAATGATGGGGTAATTGATGAAAACGACAAAGAATATTGTGGTAGTGGAATGCCTAAGGTAGAAGCAAATTTAAATTTAACTATGCAATATAAAGGGTTCGATTTATTCTTACTTTTTAGCAGTGCTTGGGGGCATAAACTATATAATGGTAATAAGTATTTTTATGAAGGAATGAATTCAGGTTCAAATTTCCTTAAATCTACGCTAAAAGCTTGGACTCCCACAAATACATCAACCAAAGTGCCACGTGCGGTTTATCAAGATCCAAATGGAAATTTAAGAGAATCGGATCGTTTTTTAGAAAAAGGTGATTTTATTCGTTTGCGTCAATTACAATTAGGATATTCGATACCTCAGAATATTGCAGAAAAAATGTATTTGAATAAATTACGGTTTTATGTAAGTGGAGAGAATTTGTTCACAATTACTTCTTATGAAGGTATTGATCCTGAATTTGCTCGATCAAGTGTGTTGAATTCAGGTATAGATCGACATATTTATCCATTTACTCGGTCTTATACATTTGGTTTACAGTTAACATTTTAATTAAAAAATTATGAGAAAAACATTTTATATATTTCTATTTATAACCTTGCTGTTTGCTGCATGTGATGATTATTTGACTCTTGAATCTCCGGATCAGCTAACTTCTGCTAATTTTTGGAGAAATCTACAAGATGCAGAGGCAGGATTGGCTGCTGCTTATTCTCAATTAGAATATTCAATTGATACTTGGGCTTTTGCAGAAGTTAAATGGCCTGTAGAAGCCTATAGAGAGGATATTATAAATATTGGGAAAGATGCAATGAATTATCCGAATTGGGTTGAATTATATCATTTTACTTATACTAATGGCAATTCACAAATAAGTGAGTATTGGTGGAACAATTATACCGGTATAAGTTTTGCAAATCAAGTGATTGAAAAAGTTTCGCAAATGTCTGATGAGAAAATTAGCCCAACTGCAAGAAATCAAATTGTCAATGAAGCCTATTTTTTAAGAGGTTATTACCATTTGAAATTGTTACTCAATTGGGAGGAAATTATTATTCGAGATAAGTATATTACTGATCAGAAAGATTTGAGTAAAGCTACCTCTTCGCGAATCGACGCATGGGATTTTATTATTGATGATTTTAAAAGAGCAACACGCCTACCTGCCAGTTATGATCCCGATAATGTAGGAAGAGCTACGAACGGAGCTGCTTATTCTTACTTGGGATTTGTTTATTTGACAAGAGCTTATGAAGAACCAGGTAAGAAACAAGAGTTCTTAGAGCTTGCTGTTAATGCTTTTCAAGAAGTAAAAGGTTATGAGCTGGAAAAAGACTTTTTAAGTATGTTTTCAGGAGATAATAAAAATTGTAAAGAATCTATTTTTGAATTGCAATTTTCAATGAGTACTGCTAATGGAGCTAATTATCGCACTCAACTTCATAAGTGGATGGCGGCTGAAGAACTGGGTGGATGGGATGAAATATTGCCCAATAGTATATTAATGGATGAGTATAAAAAAGAAGGACAAATTTCCACTAAAGGTCTTTATGATAGTCGTTTGTATCAAACTATTTTTTTCCGATGCGATTATTTTAATGATGGGAAAGGTAAAGTTTATGGGTATGATTATGATGATTGGTTTTCAATTGATGGTGTTCCATATGACCGGCCTGTTTTTCGTAAATTCCTTCCTAGTACCTTGGAAGGGCTAAATCAAAACTATTGCGCTATTAATATTCCTTTAATGCGTTATGCAAATGTTTTGTTGATGAAAGCGGAGGCTTTAAATGAAATGGGCAGAACAGAAGAGGCGATTCCTTTAATTAATGAAGTAAGAAGAGTACATGGCGATATGCCGCCAATGGCAGGGAGTACGGAAGAAGAGGTTAGAGAGCAAATTGAACATGAACGTATGATTGAGTTTCCTTTAGAAAATTTTCGTTGGTATGACTTGAGAAGGTGGGATAAGCTTTCTGAGGCAATGCAAAAATCAGGGAGAGATGGATTTAATGTAGAAAAAAATTCATTTTATCCAATACCTCTTACAGAAATAAATGCAAATGATAAACTTTAATTGATTAGATATTTGATAGGATATCGATATCCTATCAAATATCTTTTTTGTTACAGATATGTTTAGGGTGATAAGTTTTATGATAATGGGGATAATTTTGGGTTATAGTTTTAAAAACTATACAATATCTTTTATTAATCAATTAATTAACGTCCTTATTTGGACATTATTATTCATTTTAGGGCTTGAGGTAGGGAGTAACTCGGATATAATAAAAAATTTGAAATTTGTAGGAATAGATGCTTTTGTTATTTCAGTAGGAGCTATTTTGGGAAGTGTTTTGATGGCTTGGATTTTATGGAAATCAATAAACCGATACAAGTAAAGATAAAAAATCTATTTTTAATGAAGGGGAGTATTATCATTGTTGTTTTTTTTGTAATAGGTTCTTTATTGGGTTATTGGAATATTTTTCCTGTTGATTTTCTAAATAGTCAGATAAGTTATTATGTCTTATGCCTGCTTATGCTTTGTGTGGGCTTTAGTTTAGGCAACGATGTTAAAATATTAAAAAGTTTCAAAAGCTTTAATCATCGATTGTTTTTATTGCCTTTAGCTACTATTTTGGGAACTTTAATTGGTTGTGGTGTTGTTGGTATTTTTTTGCCCCATCGAACGATTGCCGATTGTATGGCAGTAGGAAGCGGGTTCGGGTATTATTCTTTATCGAGTATTTTTATAACGGAATATAAAGGAGCTCAGTTAGGGACAATTGCTCTTTTGTCTAATATTTTAAGAGAAATTTTAACGTTATTATTAACACCTATTTTGGTGAAGTATTTTGGCAAACTTGCTCCTATATCTGCAGGTGGAGCTACCACTATGGATACTACTTTGCCGATTATTATGCAGTATTCCGGTAAAGAATATGTGCCAATTTCTGTTTTTCATGGTTTTGTTACCGATTTTAGTGTTCCTTTTTTGGTAACTTTATTTTGTTCTTTTTAAAAGAATCTGTTTTTCTTAATTTTTTATTAATGGGATGATGATTTTTTCTTGAGTGTAAGCAACAAAATAAAAGTTATGTACTTACAGTAGACCTCTTTAAACGTTCCTTATATTAATATATTTACGAGAATGAATTTTGCAAAATATTAAAAAAATGAAGAAAAAAATCTTTTTACCTTTTTTATTTTCATTAATTTCGAGTCTGGGTTTTTCTCATCATCAAATT
>FZPS01000007.1_pt171 | contig 26624 bp, 23 predicted proteins | sample 1817821 | NCBI WGS metagenome assembly FZPS01 (sample SAMEA104158645, study PRJEB21678) | metagenome | place: Germany | collected 2015-04-21
ATTCGAACACCCCGTAGCGTGGGGTCTTGACCTGCAGACCGAGCACGAGCGCTATCTAACCGAAAAACACTTCGGCAAGCCGGTATTCGTTACGGATTATCCTAGAGAATTCAAGGCTTTTTACATGAGGCTGAATGATGACGGCAGGACTGTCGCAGCCATGGACCTTTTGGTGCCGGGCGTGGGCGAAATCGTCGGCGGAAGCCAGAGAGAAGAAAGGCTCGACTATCTCGAAAAAAGGTTAGACGAACTGGGGCTGAATAAAAAGGATTACTGGTGGTACCTGGAGCTCCGGAAATACGGGGGCGCTCCCCACGCAGGTTTTGGCCTGGGTTTTGAAAGGCTGCTAATGTACCTGACCGGGATGACCAACATCCGGGACGTTATTTCTTTCCCCAGAACCCCTAAAAATGCCGAGTTTTAACTTTATCATAGTTAAAATTTTTAAGGCCTGGAGCCCAAATGCTGTTGCCCATATTTGAAACATTATTGATATCGGTAACAGGCGGAATGTTTTTCCGCCTGTTAAACCTGCCCTTACCATGGCTGCTGGGATCCTTGACGGCGGTCATGCTCTGGAGCCTGGCTGCCAAAAGAAACTTGTTCTGGCCTGTGGAACTTCGGAACTGCGGTCTGGTCATCCTTGGTTACATGCTGGGAAGTTCGTTTACCATCGCCACAGGCCTGGAAATATTCAAGCAGCTTCCGGCCATGTTCCTTGCGACAGGTTCAATAATCCTGTTCAGCTTATTAGTGGGAACAGTAATCTCCCGCCGTACAGGGCTAAACCCGGCAACCGGCATCCTTGGAAGTGTTCCGGGCGGCCTGACGCAGATGGTTGTCTTAAGCGAAGAAATTGCAGGTTCTGATTTAACTGTTGTCACTTTCATGCAAACCATCCGGCTGCTGGCGACGGTTTTTATTGTTCCCTTTATAGTTATCCACGGCCTGGCCGGGGACGTCCCGGAAGTGGGCGCCGCCAGTGTTCCCGCAGTGTCTGACAGTTTAATCCAAACCCCCTGGAATGCCTTTATATTTGCCGTCATAATTCTGATAGGCGTCCGGGTCGCGCTGCGGACAAACTTGCCCACTCCCTTCCTGCTGGGACCTCTCCTGGGAACTGCCGCCCTGGTTTTCACCGGTTTCCAGGCGCCTGACCCGCCTTCCTACCTTGTTCTAATTTCGCAGCTATGTATCGGATCCTATTTGGGATTGTCCATCAAACCTGCCCGTCTCGAAAACTGGAAAAAGCTGTTGCCCTACACTCTGGGGGGGAGTATTGCGGTTGTTTTCTTCTCCCTCGGAGCCGGTTACCTGCTGACGCGCCTGCACTCCCTTACCCTGATTACCGCTTTCCTGGGAACATCTCCCGGCGGCATGGGTGAAATGGGACTGACGGCTGTCCTGGTGGGAGCCGATGTTTCTCTGGTAGCCGCTTACCAGCTGTTCCGGCTTTCCTTCATTTTATTTGTCATGACTTATCTGCTAAAGCGGCATTTTGGCAGCGTACAGACAAGAAAAAAATCAATAACTTAATCAACAGGTACCGGGTACTGTAATTAAGTTATTTTAAATTACTTTAGAGGAACAACTATTTTTGTTAATAGCTCGCTTTCGGGCACCTCATTCGGAGAATTATAATAATACTCATAGCATACACCTTTCTGCTCATAGCCGTTTTCCTCAATCCATTTATATATCTCGTTGTAAGGCTATTGCATTTGAGTATATGACCCCTTATACATACACGACACAACCTTACCCCCGGGGATCGCGCCTGACTTGATTTCACCCCGCTCAGGCAGCCGCCCCCGAACAGGAAAACCCATCTCCACGTCTAAATCCTGCATGTCGAGGTTGTAGTAGGCAGTATAAGGCGCATCTGCCGGCTGCTCACCGATTTCGGTCAGGTAATTGATAATTGCTCCATAGGCATTCCCTATTACTTTCGGTAAACCTGACAGCGCTGTTCTTGTCCTGATATACAGTACAGGCTGCTCCTCTTGCTCACTTAATTCAAGATCTAATCGCATAATAGTTTACTCCTTCCGGCTTGTTATTTCTTTAACCCTAAAAAATTCTGTTTTATTAATCTCTTTCAAAATATTCAACCATCTTAATTATACATCAACGCCGGCAACAGTATCCTAATAAATATATTTTAATTTAAACTGGCCGATTCATGTTGACTATAAAAAAGATCCATCGTAAAATTGTCCCAGACCGACCAGTCTGTTTTTCACGGGGAGGTGGTTTTATGGAAAAAGACTCGAAGAAGGACTTAATCGCAGATGCCGCTCTAGCCTGCTTTTTATCCACCGGCTACGGCGGCACTTCTGTAGATGATATTGTAAAGGCGTCGGGAATGAGTAAAGGGGGTATCTACTGGCATTTCAAGAGTAAAGAAGAAATATTTCTGTACCTTCTTAAAAAATGGATGGATGAAACCGAAAAGATAATCCAGGATCACTTAACAGGAAAAGAATCTGCTGTAGAAAAACTGGCAAGGTTAAAAGAACAATTCCTGGAAAAGATAAACGAGCCGGTCTCAGCCGTTATCTACGAATTTAACTTGCAGGCCAAGGATGAAGCTGTGTTAAAAAAATTACGCGCCCTGATCAGTGACTCAAAAAGGAAAACCATTTTAAGAGACTATATCCTTCTGGCCATCCGTAATGGAGAGTTCAGACCCCTGGACGCAGAAGCCGCTGCAAATGTCTTGATCAGCATATTTGAAGGTATAGGCCTGCAATGGTTTATCCAGAGCAAGGATAAAAAAACATTGGAGAACACAGCAAATATGGCCTTGGATATTTTTTTCAACGGAGTTTTAACTAAATAGCCTTTTAACTAAATAACAAATCGATTTACTAATTTACTGTTTATGACCAAATAAAATTAAAAGTGATAATTCCGGAGCTGTGAGTTATTTATAAGGGGAGAGATCATAAATTGAAACGTTTTATAAGCCTGGCCTTAATATTGCTATTCGTGGCGCTAATTGGCGGCTGCGGGAAGAAAACGGTTACACAGGAAGAAGAAGTACTTGTTCCTGTGGAGATTGCCAAAACCCAGCTAGCAGACCTGACCCACACTTTAAACACCACCGGGGAAATCATCCCCTTCGCCGAGGTGGCTGTGGCTCCCAAAGTTTCCGGCAGGGTAGCTGCAATCCATGTCAAAGTAGGCGATCGAGTCAGCCGTGGACAAGTACTGCTTGAACTGGATGCCACCGAAGCGCGTAATGCTAAAACAATGGCTGAGGCCGGCGTGGGTGTGGCCAGGGCAAATTTGAACAAAGCCAAACAGGGGCTGGCCGACGCTGAACTGGACTACAACCGGACCAAGGCGCTCTACGATTCCCAGGCAGTGGCTAAAGCCCAATTTGAACAGGCTGAAAGCATGCTCAACAATGCCCGCATCGGGGTGGAGCTGGCCGGGGAACAGCTCAAGCAGGCGGAAGCTACCCTGCAAAACGCAGAGGAAACTTACAACAACTTTACTGTAACATCCCCATTATCAGGACTGGTGGCCACTGTCAACATCGAAAACGGCGAACTGGCCGGCCCCCAGGCAACTGCCCTGACAGTGGTGGAATTGGCTACTGTCAAAGTCAAGGTGAATTTGTCTGAGAATGCTGTGGTTTCCATTAAAAAGGGTGCTGAAGTTCCTGTAACAATTAACTCTCTCAATAAAACCCTTACAGGCACCGTAGCCTCGGTAGCGCCAAAGGCAGACCCCGCAACCCGGGCTTTTCCCGTGGAAATTCATCTAAATAATAAAGATGGCGATCTCAAAGCCGGCATGGTGGCCGTTTTAGATCTGCAAACAGGCTTATCCCAGGGTACGGTAACTGTCCCGGTGGACGCCCTGCTGGAGCGTGACGGGCAATACTGGGTCTATGTGCTGGAAGACGGCAAAGCTAAAGAGGTAACCGTCAAGAAGGGGATTACCGACGGCCAGTTGGTTGAAATCACTGAAGGCCTCCAGGAAGGCCAGGATGTCATTGTCAGCGGCAATCACCTGGTGACTGACGGTCAAAGGGTAAAGGTGGTCGACAGTCAGGGAGGTGCTTCTAATTGAAGATAGCCGATCTTTCTATTGAACGCCCCCTTGCCATCTCCATGCTCATTATAGCGATCGTTTTGCTGGGGCTGTTTTCCCTACCCCGTTTGGCTGTTGACCTTTTCCCCGACATGGAACTGCCGGTGGCGGTGGTTATAACTACATACGAGGGCGCCGCCCCGGCTGAAGTGGAAAAACTGGTCACAAAACCCATTGAATCAGCCGTTTCCACAGTCAGCAATATTGATGAAATCCAGTCCTTATCCCAGAATGGAAGTTCTCTGGTCATCGTGATGTTTAACTGGGGCACCGATATCGACAACGCAGTTAACGAATTACGGGAAAAGATCGAAATGGTTAAAGGCATGCTGCCTTCTGACGCCAAGTCACCCATGACTATAAAAATGGACCCCAATTCCATGCCCATTATTTTCTTCTCGGTGTCCGGTGACGACCAGGTGCGTCTGAAGAAAATCACTGAAGATACGATCAAACCCCGTCTGGAAAGAATTGAAGGTGTCGCCTCAGTTGACGTCAGCGGGGGAAAAGAGAGAGAAATAAAGGTAAAACTTGATCCGGCCAAAACAGAAGCCTACGGCTTGAATATCAGCCAGGTGATCCAGGCCCTGGCCGGAGACAATATTTCCGGCACGGCGGGAAGTGTGGAAAGCGGCTCAAGTGAAATGTCCATCAGGGTTTTAGGTGAATACACCAGCCTTGAATCCATTGAAAATGTCCGGGTCGCTATTCCCGGCACCGGAAATACGGTTGCCTTAAGGGATCTCGCCGTTATCGAAGATTCTTTCAAGAAGATGACAACGTATACCTCCGTAAACGGCGAGCCTTCCCTGGGCATGTACATCATGAAAGCTTCCGGCAGCAATACCGTGCAGGTCGCCAGGAAAGTTAACGAGGAGGTTGCGCAGCTTAATCAAATACTGCCCGCAGGGGTACAGATTGAAACATTGCTGGACAGCGCCGAATTCATTCAGAATTCAATAGAAAATGTTACCCACCACGGACTCCTGGGGGCTTTATTTGCTTTCATCATCCTCTACATGTTTTTGCGCAGTTTCCGCAGCACCCTGGTGGTGGTCCTGGTTATACCAATTTCAATTATTGCTACCTTTGCCATGTTATACTTCGGCAACCAGACCATCAACCTGCTGTCCCTGGGCGGTCTTATGCTGGGACTGGGTTCACTGGTGGATTTTTCAGTGGTGGTCCTGGAGAGTATCTACCGTTACCGGCAAAACGGCTTTAAGATTATTGAGGCCGCCAAGCTGGGTACTGCTGAAGTGGGTAACGCGGTTACCGCATCGGCCCTGGCCCAGGTCGTGGTCTTTCTGCCCATTGTCTTTGTTCAGGGTTTAGCCGGGATCCTGTTCAAACCACTGGCTTTGACAGTCAGCTTTTCTCATATCGCCGCCCTCTTTGCCGCCTTGACCCTGGTGCCCATGCTTTCTTCGAAATTGTTGCAAAATATTCCGCCTCCGGATGAGGTTCTTTTCGAAAACAAAACCAAAAACCCCGTCCTCCTGTTCGGCAAGTTCCTGCAAACCCTGAACAGGCTTTACGGAAGACTCTTGAGATGGGCTTTGGGCAACCGGAAGAAAGTGGTGGGTTTTGTTGTGGTGGCGCTGGCATTAAGCATTGCAGCCACGTCTTTAATCGGTACCGAGTTCATCCCGGAAATGGACCAGGGTGAAATGACGGTAGACATAAAAATGCCCACCGGAACTAAACTGGCGGAAACCCAAAGAGTTGCCGAAAACGTTGAAAACCTGGTTAGACATGAAATCAATGAGGTTGACTCCATCTTTACCACAGTGGGTTCCGGCGAACTGGCCATGCTGGGTATAGGAAACACTGAAGAAGCTTCTCTCCAAATTAAACTTAAGCCCCTGGAAGAGCGCTCCACCTCAACCAAAGATGCGGCGGAAAAATTACGCCGCGCTCTGACTAATGTACCGGGGTCAGAGATTACTGTGAAAGTGGGCAGCTCTGCCACCGGAACCACCGGCAGCCCTGTGGAAGTTTCTATCCGGGGCGATGACCTTACCCTGCTGGAGCAATTAGGCAACCAGATGTTGGATATGATTAAAGGAATTGAAGGTATCAGAAATGCAGCAAGTTCCCTGGAAGACACCAGATCAGAATTGCAGCTGGTGATAGACCGGGAAAAGGCATCCCTTTACGGCCTGTCCGCGGGCCAGGTACTGTCGGCAGTCCGCAATTCCTTTGACGGTCAGGTTGTTAGCCGGATGCGGACCGGTGATGACGAGGTGGATATCAGGCTGGAAACTTCCCGCGGTTTTGCAGCCACTTCAGAAGCCCTGGCCAACCTGACCATAGTATCCCCCACCGGCGCCAGAGTGCCTGTGGAGGCAGTAGCGCGGCTGGAAACCCATAGTACGCCGCAGCAAATAGTCAGGTACGCCCAGACCCGGCAAGTAAGTATTACCGCCGATATTGCCGGGCGGGACCTGGGCAGTATCAACAAAGATATTCAGGAAAAATTAAACGCAATTTCATTACCCGAAGGGTACCTGGTTGAGGTGGGCGGCCAGAGCGAGGATATGGCCGAATCCTTCGGCTCCCTGGGAATTGCTTTGCTGCTGTCCATAATGCTTGTCTTCATGGTCATGGTAGCTCAATTTGAGTCCTTGTTCCAGCCCTTTATCATTATGTTCGCGCTGCCCCCCACCTTTATCGGCGTTGTCCTGGGGCTGGGCCTGACGGGGCATCATTTGAGCGTGCCGGCCATGATCGGAGCCATAATGCTGGTTGGAATTGTCCTGAACAACTCCATCGTCCTGGTTGATTATATCAACACCCTTCGCAAGCGTGGTTACGAGCGCAACCAGGCCATCCTGGAAGCCGGACCGGTAAGGCTGCGGCCCATCCTGATGACAACCCTTGCCACTGTTCTCGCCCTGCTGCCGATGGCCTTCGGCGGCGGCGAAGGAGCCGAATCACGGGCCCCGATGGCTATCGTGGTAGCCTTTGGTTTAACCATGTCCACACTGATTACCCTTGTGCTGGTGCCCGTTGTTTACACTATCTTTGATGATTTTGGAAAAAAAATAAAGTTCAGTAGGACACCGGTTCAATAACATCTATTGCCGGGAATAGCACGCGCCGGTTTATTCCCCTGGGAATTAGGTATTTGTTTTCTGCCGGCAACGGCTTGCGGCCTGGTTGTTTATATGGTGATGGTCTCATATATAAATAACGCGACTGCGCCGCGCTTCCGGCCTTCATCTTAAACGGAACCCCCTGTCCGGCGTAAAGACACCGGACAGGGGGTTTCTGATTATGTTCCCTGGCCTTTTTACTCTCTCAGAAGCAAAGGCCGGCTGCAAGCCGGGCTATTGCCGGAGGAGGGCGCCCCGGAACCGCCGGGGCCGTTCAGAACAGCAGTGACAACAGTTGCTCGTACAAATTTTAGCCAATAAATTGAAATCCTGCTTGAAATCTTAGCTCTTAAATTATAAAATTGGGGAAGCAAGTCTTAGTAATAACTTCCAGATTCCACGCATTGGAAACAAATATTAGATTGCAGCATTCACATTTAATTATTGAATTCAAATGAACAGTTGGGGTGGACTCAGATGCAGAATAGATTATCCAGTAGCGGCAGCATTATTGTCTGTGAGCAGGAAAGGGAGGTTCGCTGGGGAGACTGCGATGCTGCCGGAATTGTCTATTACGCCAGGTATTTTGACTGGTTTACTGATGGGAGGATTGCCCTGCTAAAACAAATTGCCCTTCCTTATCAACAATTTTTTCATGAACAGGGTATTACAGTAGTAGCCGTTGAAGCATCCTGCCGTTACAGGAGAAACTTAAAACCAGAAGAAAGATATATCCTCCGCACAACACTCTCCTATTTGGGGCGAACTCGCATGATTTTTGATTATCTTATAATCAAGCCCGAAGAAGCCACCGGGAAAGCGACCGGGGGAAGAACTGTGCATGCGTTTGTTGACGGCACGGGAAAGCCCTTCGATCTTAAAAAAAAGCGCCCCGACTTATGGGAAAAGCTGTTGAAACATACTGGATTACCGAATAACAAATAAGTGAATTTGATCATAAGGAGAAACCCTGCAATGACGCTAAAAACAAAGGGGCTTGTTTTTACCGCACTTCTTTTTCTTACACTGGGGGTGCTTTTTGCACCCGGCCGGAGCAGCGCTCTTGAAACCGTGCCGAATGTAACACCGGAGATGCTTTCCCCGGATTTCTGGACCGCTAAACTGCCGGACCCGGAAAGCTTGATTATGGGCAGGGAAGCAATTGAAGCTTTTAACCGGGACATCCTCCATACCCTGCCGGATCTGGTTTACGATTTAACCAGTTATCCTGCTTTCCTGGACCGCAACCAGTTAACTGAACTGATAACCCGGCGCCCCTTTCCGGAAGAGGACCGTTACTCAAACGGCATCAAAGTGGATCAAGCTTATTACGAAAGCCTCTATTGAAAACAGCCTTTAAATAACATGAACTACTTTTTTGGAACCTTTCCCCCCTTCGGGAAAGGCTTTTTTGTGGAGTTACAAAAAATATAACCAGGATTCTTGGTATTCACTATAAAATTGTTTATACTGACATTATCAGCATCGCCAACCGGCATAACGCTACAATTAAAATAGAAACCAGCCACTGCGGCACAACCATTTTTGCGGTTTTTGACAAACATACTCAATAATTTTACCAATGCAGAGGGAACAGCATGATTTTTTACCAGACGGGATGTCTTTCAAGAAAATAGAGTTATAGACTTGCTTTGTTAACAATAACATGTTAAAAATTGTATAGTATTTCAGTCAAAACTTCAGTTTGACATATTAATATAACAGGAGGGTTATATGAAACATACCTTTTTGTTTTTAGAAAGCACATGGACCGGGAAAGGAACCTACTACGACCAAAACGGCAATCCTTTAAATGCCATTGGACAGTCTGAGATTGTACACCTCAAAAACACATGGTTTATCAACAGCTCCATGAGTCTTTCAGGGGAAAACCCCGTAGAATTAAAAAACGACTATGAAATTATGCCCTTTGAAAATGACATTACATCCTGGAAATCAGTTAACCCGGAGTTGGGGACATTATTGGGAAGCTTTGCAATCGTTGAGGATTCAATCATTTCCCTGTTCAGCTCTGAAAAAGGAGAGGTTTTTGGCTCGGAAATCCTGACGCAAATCAACGAATCGGAGTATTCTGCAAAGGGTGTTCTCTATAATGCAGCCGGTAAAATATCTTCCTGGTCCGTCCAACTTATAAGGGAGCAGGAAATTTAATATTAACTTCGCAGTGCCTTTGACAAAAAAAGGGGTGCTCAATAGTGACAGCGACTCCACCGGGTCAATTACAGGCGCCATCCTGGGGACGCTGCTCGGCCTGACGCAATTCCAGTGTATTGGGTGCAGAAAGTTGAGAACGCCGCTTACATAGAAGGGCTGACCGAAGAGATGTGGGAGCTTCTCGCCAAATCTTAAGTTCTCCGGGAACCCTCCCCCCAATAATCAATAATCGCGTACTGGTCAACCGGCCAGCGGTAAATTAGATCTAATGCTAGCCCAAGGATTCCAAACACTCCGGGGCTTCTGCAGCGGTAGCAAAACCACTCCCCCCGGCTTAACAGTTTTTCCAGAAAACACACAAAGGGCTGGGAGAGTGGGGAACACCCCCTGCCAGGTCCTGGCAAACAAGGCTTCGTCTTCCACCCAATTTGTAAATAAGTCCACAGCTGCAACACCGGCGCCAAAGAGATCGCTGCGGGGGAAATTTCTGTGCGCAGCAGCCGGTAAGTTTCAGCCCCCGGTATGTTTTTCCTTGAAGGCAAGTCATTCAACCTTTTCAGCGGCAGCACGTCAGCGGAACTTTGGTTGAATTTTTTCTGAGCGGATCCAGGGCAGGAAAGAATCCGGGACATGTTGCCGCTGGAAGTGTCCCGGAGGACCTTCCCTCAAGAGCCGATAAGAAAATCTTTTAAACCAGCGGAGGTTTTTTGCAGAGCAATCATTTCTTTGATTTTACCGTTCAGAATGTCCCGTTGTTTTTCCCGCCTGGAGGCGGCTGCTTTTAGCTCTTCTATTAAATAATACCATATTGCCTCAAGGTCGAGTTCAGTAAAGCAATTATTAACCGGCGCCCTTTCATAGGCCTTGATCAAGGAACTGCAAATTTGGTACTTCCACTGTTCAAACATAGGGTCATTATTGAGGATAAAAGCACAGATTCCCCCCAAATCCCTCTCCGGGGGATAAAAACAAACGTCTTCAAAATCCAGGCCATAAAATTCCCGGCCGTCAAAAATAAAGTTGCGCAGGTTTAAATCAGACTTGCACAAACAGACCCGGCTGGATGAGTTTATAAACCCGTGCAATTTTTTTAACCAATCAGCCAGCTGTTCAATCCATAATTCCTGATCCCCGCCGGGGCTTGCAAGCAAATCCGTCAACAAAGTGCCCCGGATATACTGCATGATCACAAATCTGGAATCATGCCAGATAATCTCCGGCACATTGAGGCCATACCGCTTCAAAGTGCTCAGGAAAAACACTTCATCCCCGTTTGAAGAGTGCAGGTGTTCTTTAATGATATATGGCCTTTTCAGGCCATCTCCGGAAACCGTTTCAACATAAAACACGTTATTTCGCAGGCTCAGTTTCTTTTTACAGGACAGCACCTTCACTTTCAGAGCTTCTTGCAGGATATTTATACAATCCACTTTATTTCTTCCCTATGGTTATTTTTATTTCGTCACCGGGATTATAATACTCCTGCTGAGCTAAAAGTCCGTCCAGTAACATCCTTAACCCTGCGACAAATGACGAGTTAACTTTTACTTCCTGCTGTCCGATAAAAAGGGATACCCTGTTTTTTACGTAAACACATTCCTCCCGCCTTCTCTCGCCCTTGAGAATTCCTGCAACAAGATCCCTGCAATTGCTGCCGCAAGCGTTACAATGATCCAGACCCTGAACAAAGGGCATTTTTTCAGTAACTTTTTCTTCAATTAAATCGACAAGTTTTTCGATATCCCGCAGGGGATTCAGCACCGGTACATTCTTGTATTTTGATAATTGATTGGAAATACGGCCGGAAATCAAAAATACCAGATCATTCAACCGGCTTTCAATTTCCCCCGTCTCACCGGCACAGAGTATTTTAGGCAGGACGGTATCAGCTACGCCTTCCACAACAACATAATCATGATCAAAATAACTCAGGATCTTATCCAAACCCAGTTTTTGCGGGAAGAGAATACCCGTCTCCCTCAAACCCCTTGCCACCACCAGCTCCGAACCGGCCTGTTTATGTCTCCAGGTGTTGCTGCCCTCCAAATCAAGGGTAAATTTTTCAAAATGGATATTTTTAACCGAACCCACCCTGTAACCCCTTCTTTTTAGTTCAGCAATAATATGTTCAATGGTTGTGGTTTTACCTGACAGGGAAACCCCAAATACTGAAAAAACTTTCATTTCAAATCACCTCTTTGCTTATGCCCTTTTATAATGCAGGATTCACGGGCGGGGGGGTACTCGATAAGTAAAAGACCCCGGTTCAGTTCTGTAAACAGGCCGCTCCGGGATACTTAGCGGACTCCATGGCTGTCTCCCCCTGCCGCCAGGCGCGCTTTCCGGTCCGGTTAATCAGTCCATCTCAGATTTCGCTGGTTCAGGGAGAGGTACAATTGCCTGGTCAAGACACCAACGATATACCCGGTGATGACAGCAGAGAGCATCAGTACGGGCAAAAAAACATAAACCTGCCAGGACCGGACCAGCAGGGCCGCTATGAACAACTGGCCAAGATTATGGCAGACGGCTCCAACCATGCTGATCTTTACAATACTGACGACTTTATTAAAATATCTCCACATTACAACCATGACCAGGGTGCTGAACACACCGCCAGTGAAACTAAATAAGAAGCTGACCGGATTGCCGGCAATTAGTGCTCCCATGAAACACCTGACAGCAACAATAAAAAAAGCATCCCTAAAACCCAGGGTCAGAATCGACAATAGAGTCATAACATTGGCCAGGCCCGGTTTAACACCCGGGGGTAGGCCGGGGACAAGCACGGATCTTTCCACAATGTTTAACACCGTAGCCAGGGCCACAAACACAGCAATAACAGCCATCCTTCTCGTGTTAAACATGCATTAACCTCATCCTTTAAGATTAATAGGCGTCAGTATCGTTTAATAGGTAATAGTATCCACCCGGTCTGTCCATTCAGATGGACCTATAACAATCACTTTTAACTTATTTGGCGCGCACACCGAGATCTGGCCGGGCTTGCTCAGCCATCCCGTACTGACACATACTTGATTGGGGCAGTCAGCTTCTTTAATCCTGACTTTGCCTTCTTTAAGCTCTACCAAATTATAATGCCCCTCTGAGTCTGAAATTTTAATTTCTCCGGCTGAATTCTCAGCCAGCAGCATGCTCCGGTACAGCCGGCCGTTTTTATAAATCTCCACAGTTAAATTTTCCCCCGCAGGCCGGCCCTGCAGCAGGTAAAGCGCCGCCAAACTAACCAGAATCAGAGCAAGAAGGACGATAGTTAGATAGCAATCAAGCTTTTTCACAGGCTCACCGGCCCTCATCTTGAGTTTTTAGCCACCTGTAAAACATCAATAAAGTCCAGCATCAGCACTGCCAGAGTAGAGATTATAAAAACAGCCATAACAAGATAATCCAACCTGCTGTATCTTAAAACCCGCAGGTAGGTACGCCGCCGGTAAACCCTGAAGGCCCTTGCCTCCATCGTGATGGACAGTTGTTGGGCTTTGATCATAACGCTGTTGAGCAGGGGTGTGAAAAAATGGCTATAAAATTTGAGCTTGTTTCTCCAGGCAATTTTCTGCAAGTCAACACCCCGGAGTTGGATTGCTACCAGAGTATCCTTGACCTCCTCCACAAAAACAGGCAAAAAACGAAATGCCACCATAACCATAAAGGCGATCTCATAAGGAATTTTCAACTGGACCAGGGCAAGAATATAATCTTTGGAGTTGCTGGTCATGATAATCATCGCCGAGGCAAAAAACGTAAGCATTCTGAACAAGATGCAGAGCGCTGAATTAATTCCATGAGCCGTCAGGACGGGAACACCCCCCAGGGAAAGCAGCACTTCTCCCCCTGGAGCAAAGGCGCTCTGAATGAACAGCATTGCCAGCAACAGAGGTATCAGTTTTTTAAATTTTGCTGTAATCCCCAAAAAGTTTACGCGTAATAGTGATAGTACAACCAGCGTAAAGGCAAACAAAAGCAGCAATAAACCGGGTGTATTAAGAAAAACAGCCAGAGTTGACAAACACACAATAACTACTATCTTGGTCCTGGGATCAATATTGATCATGTTCATTCCCTGTCCTTTTACCATTGATACCAGTATTCGGGTCACAACTCTAAGAACTGCCCGCCTTCCAGCTTGAGCATCCTGGTGGCGTGCCTGCCAATGAATCTATGGTCATGGCTGATTATAACCACACCCCTATCTGAAGCTGCTATTCTTTCCAAATAATCACCCAATAGTTTTTTCCGGTGAGGATCGAGACCTGTTGTCGGTTCATCGAGAACAAGCATATCCGGTTCCAGGGCCAAAACCGCCGCTATGGCCAGTCGCCTCTTTTCCCCCTCACTTAAACTCAAGGGGAAAGACCGGGAATACCTGGTCAACTCAAAGTATTCCATGATCTCGCCTGCTTTACGGGATACCTGGTCCGGGGGCATGCCGAGATTCTGCAAGCCGAAACTAATTTCTTCCTCCACCGTCTCACAAAACAGCTGTTTGCCGGGGTTTTGAAAAACATAACCAATCTTGCGGCCGATTTGGGATAGGGTCAGGGATGCCAGGGTTTGTCCACCGACCGTGATTGAGCCTGTTGATGGTTTCAGGATGCCGGTGATCAGCTTGGAGAATGTGGTTTTACCGCTGCCGTTGGGTCCCGTGACAGCAGTTATCCCCTCTTTTTGGATACTTAAATTGACCTCCCTTAAAGCGGGTCTCTTTTGGCCCGGATAGCTGAAACTGACATCAATTAAATCTATAAACCCCATCTGTCCATCCCCGGCTCCTCCTCGAATTTCAATTTGTGTCGGATCAGGAATTCCCGCTCTCCCAGCACACCTGATGCTTGTCCGTCTCTGATCAACAATCCGTTTTCAAGTATGAGAACACGATCGGCAATGGACACGGTTTCCAGATCATGTTCCACAATTAAAATGGTTTTGCCCCTCCGGCGTAAATCACAAAGGATATCATTAATTTTCCTTTTAGCGTCCCGGTCCAGCTGGGCCATTGCCTCATCAAGCACCAGGACGCCGGGGTCAAGAGCCAGGACTGCGCCCATGGCAACCAGATGTTTCTGCCCGCCGGATAAGTTGTTTGGATTTGCATGCCTTAAGTCATTGATTCCCAGGAGTTCCAAGACGTTGTTTACCCGAGCCGCCACCTCTTCCACAGGAAGGCAAAGGTTTTCCGGCGCAAAGGCTATTTCATCTTCCACAGTGGGTAAAAAAAGCTGCGTGTCGGGATCCTGGAAAACCAGTCCAACCTCCAGAGCCAGTTGAGCAACTTTGTGATCTTTCGTGTCCTTTCCGTTTACCAGGACCCGTCCTGTCATTTCACCTCCGAGCAAGTGGGGGATAATACCGCCCAAACATTGACATATGGTGCTTTTGCCGCACCCACTCAAACCCAAAAGTGCTACTATCTCCCCTTTTTCAACCGTGAAGCTGATGTTTTTCAGGACCTCTCCGGCTGCCGGCTGATACCTGAAACTAAGCCTGTCAACAGTAACTGCTCCCACACAGCCGCCCCTCTCTAACGTTATTGCAGAATCACAGGGTTCACACCGGCGGCGCTGGTTAAGCAGTCAACAATACAGGCCTTGATTACATCACCCTCCCGGACATTAAAACCAGCCTGGGCAGAATCAACCTGGTCAAAATCAGCTCTGGCGGCGTTAAGTCCAAGCTGACTGCCGTTTCTTTGATGTGTGAAAACCACTGTCTCTATACCATTATGGGGAGCAACCGGTGTAACGCCCACCGTAAAGTATTTGAACCCTGCCACACCGGCATTGACAGTCATTGTCTTGATGCCGTCCTTAGTTGTCCCGGTGGTATAGGCAGAATCGGGCAGGGGAGAAAGTGTGTAGGCGGGGTTCTGCGGGGCCGTGCTTCCTTTGTTTATGGTATAGGTTTCAATCAGCTCACCGCTTGCCTCTTTAGCCGTCAGCGTCAAAACATCACCGTCAAGCTGGATAATCTGATAGTTGCTGCCGGTCCGTTCAACAGCGATATAGGAGAACTCTCCGCCCCCCGGGTAGGTCTTGGAACCGGCATTTCCCATCACATAGACAATACCGTAAGCCGCCGGATCGGTCTGGACTTCTCCCTGATAAAGGGGGTGGGTCCGCATATACTGATGCTGGTGCCCCACAAAAACCATGTCCACCCTGTTCTGTTCCAAAACTGGGATCCAGTTTGCGCGTATGGACTTATCAATTTCCTTATAATCGTAAGTGGCCGGATAGGCCGGTACATGAAAAACGACAAACTTCCACTCTTTTGTAGCGGCCTGGAGGTCTTCCTGCAGCCATTGCTTTACTCTTTCATCAGTGTTGTAGCTGCTGTCCAGTACTACAAAATGGGCATTCCCGTAATCAAAGGAGTAAAATTCCCGCTTAAAGCCTTCCGGGCCGTTTTCCGGCAAGGCAAAGAAATTTAAATACATGCTCCCGTCGTGGTTGCCCAGGGCAGGCATCACCGGGATCAAAGAAAATACGCCCGTCGCGGCATCAAGAAACTGTCCCCACTCATATTCATCGTCGCCGTTGTCCGTCAAATCCCCGCCCAAAAGAGCAAACTTGATTCGGGGACTGGCCTGATAAACTGAATTCAGAGTGTCGCCCCACTGGGCATACCCCGACTGCACATCTCCCATATACAAAAATTCAAATTTTTCCGTGTCCGCAGCAGTGGTAAAAGATAAAGCTTCGCTCCAGGCCCCTTCCCGGCCGACCCGGTAGATATACTTTGTATCCGGATTCAATCCCGCTATATTCACTGTAAAACGGTAATTGGTGCTGTCGAATTTTGAACACCCGGCGCTGATTTCCTGAGCGCCGGCAAAGCTGCCGGTAAACCCGTCCGAGCTTAAGTACTGTACGCAGGCAGGCTCATTGTCCGGCGTTAACCAGGTAATTGTCTGAGATCCAGCCGGGTCCCCAGTCCAGGTCAGAATAACCTGCTCAGGCTTTGCAGATTCATCTGCAATAGCATCCGGAGCAAGAAACCAGTAAGAAGCAACCAGGAGTAACAAAAAAACAAGACAAACAGTGCTGTTGCTTACTTTCGGTATATTCCTTCGGGCGTACCCAAATCCAGGTTTCATTTCAACGTACTCCTTTAACTCAGAGTTTTCAACAGCTTCAAATTCTAAAAATATGGCCTTAAGGGATAACTTTACATATTAAATTACTCAAAATACAGCTTATGGATGGCAGAAAGATAAATTTTGTTTAGCCCACCGATTGCTTAAAAAGCTGTTATCTGATGGTGAAAGCCGGGAGCGGAATAACCGCGCCCGGCTCATAACCGCAGCCGGCCGGCAATCCTTTCGACCTGGTCGGAAGAAAACTGGTTGGTAGTTTTATTTACTCAAGGCCTTAGCAATAACCGTAACAGCCTCTGCCCTGGTGGCATTACCCTGAGGCCGGAAGGTTTGATCGGGGTACCCGTTGATGATTCCGTTCTCCGCCGCAGTGGCAACAGCCCCTTTAGCCCAGCCGGAGATAGCTGCGCTGTCGGTGAACTGGGACTCTCCCGCTGCAGGAGGAAGCCCTGCTGCCTTGACGATCAACACAGCCATCTGCTCCCGGGTGATCGGGTCATCCGGCCCGAAACTGTTCTCGTCGTAACCGCTGACAATGCCGGCAGCGTAAGCACTGGCAATGTAGTCCTTGGCCCAGTGGCCGGCAGTATCGTCAAAGACCTTGCCGGCAGCAACATTGATATTGTAAGCTTTGACCAGGACTACGGCAAATTCAGCGCGGGTGATCCTGTTTTCTGGTTTGAAAGTCCCGTCGGGATAGCCGCTGATACAGCCAAGTTCACTCAATTCATTGATGGCTTCGCTGGCCCAGTAGGAGGCTGGAACATCGGAAAAGAGCTGTCCGGGAACCGGGGTACCCGGTTCCGGTTCAGTGGTACCCGGCGCATCCGCTGTTTCCTTTACCAGCACTGCAAAGCTGGTGAAGTGGTTCACGCTGATTGTGATGTTGCTTCCAGAAATGGTGCCGCCCAGGTTTACCCACTGAGATGAAGCTTCGTCGTAGTAGTAAACAGAGGGCCTCTCCCCGGCTGGTACTGAAGCTGGATCGAATTTAAAGGTCAGGGTGACATTTTTATTAAAATTGTAATCAGCGCTTCCGTCAACCTTAAACTCGTAGACTGACCCCAGGATCTTGAATCCTGTAGGGGCTGCCGGAGGGTCGCTGACCTTCTTAATGGTAACATCAACCTTCGTCGTGCCTTTTAAAGCCCCGGCCGGAATGTTCAGGGAAACATCGCTGCTCAGGCTGACCTTTCCTCCGGCGAAGGGGTTAATGGAGGCCTGTCCGGTGGTGTTGACTGCAGGTGAGGCTCCGCCGCCTCCGCCCCCGCCACCACCGCCGGGACGGCGGGTTATGGTAAGATTCTTGCTGGCAACATTACTGCCGGAGCCTGTTACAACTGTTAAAACTCCCTCAATACCTTCCGGGACGATAAAATCAATGCTGTAATTGCCTTCAGCGTCCGACTTCGTCGCATCAAAGACAACTATGTTCTGGTTGCTGTCGAGCACTTTAAGGGGCACCCAGGCGCTTGGGGTGTCCTTACCGGAAGCGGTAATCCTGTCCCCCACATATGCCGTGCTCTTGCTCAGGTTCAAGGTAACCGATACTCCTCCACCTCCAGTTTCAGCAACTGCAGGCACAGCGCTGCCCAATCCGAAAAGTAATCCCAGCATTAAAAATACGGCAACCAGTTTTCCCAACCCGTTCTTGCAATAACTTTGCACTGGAGAATCCTCCTCTCTTTTAATTGGCTTCAAGTATCGTGTTCCGTAAATATAGTTCCTTCTTTTACCCTTTCCCGGTATTCGTAAAACAGGGTTCAAAAATCAAGCAAAGCAGGCAGGTATCTACTTTACCCCCACCGGACGATCAGGGAGGGCCTAAGCAGTTACCTTACCTGTCAAGACTTAACAAGGCTTGACAGCACTTAATCCCTGTTTACTGAGAACAAAACCCAAGCCCACCCCCCTTTTTCAACCAAACGGCCTGCAGGCAGCAGGGGCTTAAGCAGCTTAAATGCTGTCCGCATGTAAGGGTTATTAAATAAAAAACAATATTTTTGTCTACTGCAATTCCAGACTTGTTAAAAAATTGGTAAAGCGCTGGCCGAACTCATCCTGATAGATAATAATCCGCATGGCGCCCTCTCCACCGGTCTTTGTTTTCAAGGGTTCACCATGATCAGCATAAACTATAAACACGTTATTTGGTCTTAAGACTTCAGACATTTCCACGCCTGACGTATAGTTATCAATGCCCTTTGTAATAATCCTGGTATATTCTTGAGTCAGACCGGGATCGATGCTGTTTAAGGCATCCAGCAGTGGAGTGCCGGTAAAATCGTGTTTAGTCATGCCGCCGGTGGACTGTATTACCATTTTCTTCTGCACTGCCGGCAGCTTCTGGAGATCAGCAACCGTCAGGACACCCAACGTGGTACCGCCGGCTTTAATTAAGATTTCTCCTTCGTGCAGTTCTTCACCGCTGCGGTTCAACAAGGCAAACACAGCAATAATCACTACCAGCAGGGCAACTACCGCCAAAAGAATCTTTTTTTGGTCAACAACCTTACTTTCCATCAGCTAACCTGCCCTCCACGCTCAATCATGGTACGTTGCGCTACCTTTGTCAGCCGGCGTCAGGAAAAGAATCTTCTCCCGGCCTGCTCGCCTGATTTACATTTTAAAGTTCTTGCTGTCGTCGGTTTTTTTCTTTAAATTTAATGCATTTAGATTTAAACCAACCTTAATTTTCAATAGCTCATCCTGACAACCTGCAAAACACTGCGTGCAACGGATACATTCCGGGCTACCGCGTTTGTTGGCTACATCTATCCCCAATTCACACTGTTCCTGACAGGCCCCACACATTTTACATTGTTTTCGATCAGACTCAAGCCCCAGCAGGCTGAACCGGTTAAACAACCCGTAAACTGCTCCCAGAGGGCAAATATACCTGCAAAAAGGCCTGAAAACAATCATGGCCAGCACTACAAAGACGGCCAGCAAAATCAGTTTCCACTTGAACAAAAAACCTGCCGTTGTGATCAGGGAAGGTTGTACTGCCATCAAGGGCAGGTATGCTTCCAGGGTCTCCACCGGACACAAGAACTTGCAGAAGGTGGAACCACTCAAATAAGTAAGGCCGAGGGCGGGAAACAGGAAAACAAACAGGACCAGCACTACGTATTTCAAGTAATTCAACTTGACCAATTTCCGGCCTGGCCGGTACTTGGGCAACGGCAGTTTATAAAGCAGTTCCTGCACAAAGCCGAAGGGACAAAGCCAGCCGCAAATAAACCGTCCCAGCAACCCTCCCAGGAAAAGCAGAATTCCGGTAATCAGGAGTAGAAGCTGGTAATTACCGAATAAAATGGAACTCTGAATCAGTCCCAGAGGGCAGGAACCCAATGCGCCGGGGCAGGAGGTGCAGTTCAGCACCGGTACACAAATCTTCTTCAGGCTTCCGTTATATACCGTCCCCCTGAGAAAACCTGTAAAGTGGCCGTTAAAAACTACGGCGGCAATAATCTGAACAATTCTTCTGTTCAAAATCAGACACTCCCGGGACTTTGCTCTATAATGTCCCTTCCCCTAGTTGATTTCAGTAACGAACCCTTCTACTTTCAGAGGCACCGGCTGCGCTTCTTCACCCAGAATTAATTCGCGATAGGTCCCAATCGCCGCGTTGACTCCGTTGATCACCGCCTGGGAACTAACTGTGGCGCAGGTTATCTGGATCACATCATTGGGCTGGGTTTGCTCCAGGGGTACCCTGTTTAAATACAGGTCTGCGCCCTTGTTTTTGAATCTGTTTAAGAACCATTCCTCGGTCAGGCTATCTCCTCCATACAAGGGGGTTTCATCATGCTGCAACACCCTGGTTCCCAGCATTTCGTTTTTTTCACCATCTATAACAATGAAAAGATCAATAGCGCTCCTGTAACCCAGCGGGCTTGAGTGAAAAGCATATAGCTTTTGCCCGCCGCAAGTTATTTCTAAAGTTTTTTTCACTGCAGGAAACTTTTTAGCTATCTCCTCCGGCAGTTCAAGGCCTTGAATTGTCAAATTGTCAAGATCTTGATCGCTGCTGAGCAGCGCCTGCAAAGCTTCCTTTTCCTGGGCTGTCAGCTTATTTGAATTTCCGGAAAGGCACCCGGTTAAGAATATAGTCAAAGCTGCCGCCACAAGCATCAAGACAACAGGCCTTGGCACACTTTCCCAACTCCATTCAGGTATCAAATGTTGATTTGTATTACTCCAGATCGTATTTAAACGTTGACACCCGGCTGTTGTGTTTACCGAAACCTACCACAACTGTTTTGATTGTAACAGGTTTATCAACCGGGATCGGCTTGTTCAGGTCCGGCTGGAAGTAAGTCGTGCTGGGATTGTAGACCAGGCTCTTCTCATCCGGAGTACTCCCGTCAATAGTGTAGTAGATTTTGACAAGATCCTGCTGAGGGTGGCTTAGAGCGATTTCTGTTCCCCTTTTTACCTTGCCCGGCGCGGGCCCGGCCTGAACCTCACTCCACCGGCCGGGCTGCGCTGCCGATACTTCAATAGTTGATACACCTTTAACGAAGGCGGCAGTAACCACATCGTTCAACCATTTCTGTCCTAAAAGCAAACGAAGTTTACCACTGGTCGCCTCGCTCAAATCGCTGGTGTCCTCCTCATACTCCCAGGCCAGAATCGCAGGAACTTCCCAGGCGCCCTCCGAACTGCCTTGCAAAAGACCAGGAAAGCAAAAACGCTTTTCGGTCAGCTGCTCTCTGGTCAAGCTGGCGTTATAACCGTCCGCGGCCCTGAAGGTGATCCTTTGCGCATTCTCTTTTATCCCGGCCTTTTCTAATAAATAAGCAACCCGGACACCCTTGCCCACTACAAATTTTTTCGCCGGCCAGTTATTCACAGTGGAATAGCAGACAGCAGCCGAACCCTCCTCCATGTTCTTCAGTTCGGTGAGGGTAAACTTGACTTCATGCCCTACTCCGTCTCCCGTGATGGTTACTGCCGGCTCACTGCCTGTTTCTCCGGTTTCACCAGTTGGCTCACCTGTGCTTTCCGTCGCCCTGCCGGCCGCAGCCGGAGGGTCGCCCTGTTTTTGGCCCTGACATCCTGTCAGCATGACCAGGCAAATCACCAGCAGAACCGCAGTAAGCATAATCAAGATCCTGGACTGTCTATTCCCTAAAAACAAGGTTACTCTCTCCTAAAGCCCTGCACTACCGGACAGAATGGTTTACAGCTCTTGTTTGAAAAGCGGGAGCCGGGCAAAACTTAACGCCCAAGCGCAGTTTTGCCCAACCCGCCTTTTCCCTCTTTCAAATGATGCAAACCAAAAGCTTTACTGCAGGATCACAGGGTTATGATCGATGGCGTTGGTCAGTTCATCCACAAGGTAAACCTTGACCACGTCGCCTGCTTTAACATTAAAGCCCGCCTGGGCTGTACCGACTTGATCGAAATCAGCCCTGGTGGCGTTAAGTTCAAGCTGGCTGCCGTTTCTTAGGTGAGTAAAGACCGCTGTTTCGTTACCATCATGGGAGGTAACCGGAGTGATACCCACGGTAAAATATTTGAACCCTGAGACACCGTCATTGACGGTCATGAAATTGATGCCCTCGGATGTTTTCTCCGCGGTGTAGGCTGCGTCAGCCTCCGGTGTTACCGTATAGACCGGTTTACCCTGCTCAGAGCTTACCAACTTGATGCTGACAATTTTTGAAATCGATGTTTCCCCGCTGACAGCAGGTCCAACCAGTCGGAGCGGCCAGTTTTCGTCGGACTCGGGTATGAGCGCTCCGTTCAGCGTATTGGCGACAATATAGTCGTTGTTCCGGATAATATCCCTGCTGTCGATAGTTACCTTATGGCCGTCGGCTGCGGTAATGACAACCTGATACCCGGCTAAGGCCAGCTCATTATTAAAGGCGTTATCGGAATGCTGGTCTGCGTCATCGACAAATCCGGCCAGGAACCACAGGGGCATGCCTTCCCAGACCTGTCCTTCTGAATCGGTGTAGGTCGCCTTGTGATTGGCGCCGAACTGACAGGCAAGAGCCTGTTCGAAATAGGTTTTGTTGACATCATAGCTTAGACCGCCGATATCCCGGCCGTCAAGCTCCAGGGTCCAGTCGCCAGCGGGCTTGGTGTAAACTCTGATTTCTGTAATCCACTTCGCCGCCAGGCCGGCACAGGACGGATACTGAACACCATCACCGTAATAGTAGTGCCAGTATTTTTCAGGCAGCGTCTCGTGCATATCCCACTGGCCATAGACGTTGTCACCGCCCGGGGTAAAGAATAAACGCATACCGTCGGCATAATCCGGCACGTATTTACCATCGGCCCACCAGGCCAGAATGGCGTCCCCCTGGCGTTCTTGAACCGAAGGATCGGTATAGATGGAGGTATAGGGCAGCCTGGTCTCGTAACCATCTCTGGCGACCAATACTATTTCAGTGCCTGCTCCCATGCCGCCCACAAGCTCACAAAGGTCTTTGATACGGGTGCCCTTCACGGCGTTTGCGACCTTGAAGCCGCCGGGATAGGTTTCGTCAGCATCCCACACGTCATCCGGGTTGTTTGTGATACCCTCGTAGCGGTATACCGTAGTCCCGTCTCCAATGACGTCAAGCCCGCTCTCCTCATTTTCCATCCACAGGTAATCTACCGTAATTTCATCGATGATGGTTATTTGATCTTCAGCATATTTGACAATCCGCACTTTAGGTATGGGCGGAGCAGTATCAAAGGATGTCAGTTCAATCTCCGCAATATTGCTGACGCTGGTGCCGGTAAGGGCTCCCTCTTTGGCAACGCCGTCGCCCACCAGGCGAAGCGGCCATGATTTGCCGGTAAGGGGTTCATTGTTGCATTTATTGGCAATGATATAGTCGTTACTCCAGGCCACGTCCTTGCTGCTGAAATCCTTGGTGTAGCCGTCTCCGGCCTTGACCAGGACCGTGTAGCCGGCGTTTGCCTGGTAAGCGTTGTAAGCGTGGGGCTGCCGGTCATCCACCCAGCCGGTCAATAACCAGAGGGGTATACCCGACCAGACATTGCCGTCGCTGTCGATCCATTCTACCAGGTGGCCGGAATTGGGACAGGCCAGGCCGGCCTCAAATTCCGCCTGGGAAATAACATCACTGACCTTGCCGAACAGGTTTAGGTTCCAACTGCCGGGCTTGGCCTCCGGTGTCTGCAGTTCGGGTATTTCGATCCTGGCAATTTTACCAACGCTGGCGCCGCTCAGGGAGCCATCCTCCTTGGCAACACCGGCCCCTACCAGGCGCAGCGGTGCTAAATCACCAGTAAGCGGGGCGCCGTTGCATTTATTGGCGACGATATAATCGTCACTGCGGGCTACATCCGTGCCGTTAAAGGTCCTGGCATAACCATCCTCTGCAACCACTTTCACTGTATAGCCTGCAGCCCGGTCATCATTGAAAGTCCAGTGGCCGCTTTCCTCAATGTCATCCACCGCGCCTAGGAGCACCCACAGGGGCACGCCGGACCAAACATTGCCTTCATTATCGGTCCATTCCTTGTAGTGGCCTGAACCTGTGCAGGCGAGTCCTTCTTCAAACTCCTTCTGGGTGATGGTGTCCCCTATATCTCCAATCATCTCCAGGGTCCATCCTGCCGGCGGCTGGGGCAGACCTGACAGTTCAATTTTCACGATATTGCCCACCTGCTGTCCACCAAAAACAGCCGGACCCTTCAGATGAAGCGGCCAGCAGCCCTTGCCGCCTTCGGTCTGGAGCGGCAGCGGTTCTCCGTTAAGGGTATTGGCGATGATGTAACCGTCGTTGCGGGCAATTGCGGCACTGTCCAGGGTTGTCTTCCACCCGTCGCCGGCAATAAGATTTACTTCATAGCTCTGGGCGGCGAGTTCGTCGTTAAAGCTGAAATGGCCGGTGCCATCGGGGTCATCATCAACCATGCCGACCAGCAGCCAAAGCGGCATGCCTCCCCAGACATTACCGTCATCGTCGGTCCAGGACACCCGGTGAGATGGGCGACAGTCAAGACCTTCTTCGAAGTAGGCCTTAGTTACGATTTCCTGCCTTGCCCCGGTAAGCTGTAGAGTCCAATCAGTGGGAGCAACTCCTGTTACTGCAACTGTTTTTACCGCAGCGGTAGCCGCTGTCTTGACTGCATCAAGGTCGGCGGGATCGCTGATCCCGGCGGCATAGTAAAACTCAACTTTGTCTCCTTCAACCAGTTCAATCAGGTTCAGAGCCCCGGTGGGGTTGTTGTAGCCGTCCTTGTAGACGCCGTTGACGTAGGCCAGCCACTTGCTGCCGCCTTTGACAAAATGGTAGTCTCCTATATTGTCCAACAGCAGAGCGCCCGAGTTCTCGTAATTCTTGTCGGTGACGTCATAGGAGAAGCCGCCAGCCGTTGCGGCTGCCTGCAGAGCCCCAAGGGCAGTGGTCTTGCTGACAGTATAAGCCGTTCCCGAGTTGTAGGCGGTCACGCTAAAGGTTTCGCCAGGGGACAGGGCGACTGTCCCTTCGTAAAGTATGTCCATTGCCTCGGCTACTGAGGCGACAGTTTTTACCGCAGCGGTGGCCGCTGCCTTGACTGCGTCAAGGTCGGTGGGATCGCTGATCCCGGCGGCATAGTAGAACTCAACTTTGTCCCCGTCAACCAGTTCAATCAGGTTCAGAGCCCCTTCGGGGTTGTTGTAGCCGTCCTTGTAGTCACCGTTGACGTAAGCCAACCACTTGCTGCCGCCTTTGACATAGGGGTAGTCTCCTACATTGTCCAACAGCAGAGCGCCCGAGTTCTCGTAATTCTTGTCGGTGACGTCATAGGAGAAGCCGGCGGCCGTTGCGGCTGCCTGCAGAGCCCCAAGGGGTGTGGTCTCGCTGACGTCATAAGCCGTTCCCGAGTTGTAGGCGGTCACGCTGAAGGTTTCGCCGGGGGCCAGGGCTACTGTCCCTTCGTAAAGAATGTCCACTGCCGGCCCGGATCCCTCGATGACACCATCCTGGTATAGACCCATCAAGGGATAGTTGTCAGTATCGGTCAGGACTGTCTGATATGGTGTGTCACCGATGCCGTTCCCGTCCGCGTCCGCGCCATCGTAGTCGCTCCAGTAGTTACCCACATAGCCGGTATACTGGGTGCCGTTAAACTCATAAGTCTGTTCCTCCTGGGAACTCCAGATGTTGCCGGCGACCGCGTTAAAATTCCATGCTTTCTGGTCGATGGTATTACCTGTAAAGTTGTTCAGGTAGAAAACATTACCGGTAGAGCCGGTAGCCAGCTCCAGGCCATATTCGTTATTTGAGGAAGTGTTCTCAAAGATTATATTGGAGTCTGCAGCTTTAACCCTTATGCCGATTTTATTGGAGTCCGCGACGTTGCCGCTGACGGTATTGTTATCGGCATTGTCCGCCAGGTAGAGGGCAAAACCCGAGCCCTCTGTATTGTTCGAACACGTGTTGTCGGTTATGAGGTTGCCGGTGGCATTGCTAAGGTAAAGGCCATATCTTCCACTGAGAGTGCAGGTGTTGTTGGAAACCGTGTTGCCGGATGAAGCAACAGCTATTCCCTGGTTGTTTCCTGTACTCAAGTTATTTTTTATGGTGCAGGAGCCACTGGACTGGCCGGCAAGATAGATGCCCGATTTGCCCATTGAAGTTGCTCCGGTTACAGTAAAGCCTTCAATGGTAACGTTCGTCGCCGTTACTTTGATCACATCGGCGTTCGGTTCGGCCGCCTGAACGATCGTCTGGGCCGAACCATTCTCGGACTTGATTACCAGACTCTTGTCCACAACCACGTTCTCGGTATAAGTACCGTCTTTGACGATAATGGTATCTCCAGCATTGGCCGCCGTCACAGCCGCCTGGATGGTGGTGAAGTCGGCTTCACCGGAGTCATCAACGTACCAGGTTGCTTTGGGAGCCTGGGTGCTGTATATTACCAGCGCGTTAACATTCTGTACGGATAAGCCGGTGGTAGTGGGATATTGGTTATTATAATAGTACCAGTATTTGGATTCTGCAGCTAAACGCCAGTCCCAGTTGCCGAAGACGTTATAGTATCCCGAGGGTAAACCTATGACGTCGGTTGGGCCTTCTTTGTATGTGGCTTCGGCAAACCAGACCAGGCGCATCCCGTCAATGTAGCCGCTATCCGGGTACTTCCCGTCCTTGTACCAGCAGACC
>FZPS01000191.1_pt100 | contig 26617 bp, 18 predicted proteins | sample 1817821 | NCBI WGS metagenome assembly FZPS01 (sample SAMEA104158645, study PRJEB21678) | metagenome | place: Germany | collected 2015-04-21
CTTACCAACTATCTAATTCAAGCTTCGGTGGATACCGGAAAGGTTCGCATCACCACATCGGATTTGGAGATCACCGTGGTTGCAGAAGTGGACGCAGCCGTGAACGAAAGCGGGTCTATTGCCGTTTCCAGCAAACATTTTAATGAGATCATCCATGCCATGCCCGAGGCGCTGATAAACTTTTCGCGTCATGAAGATTTGCTGAGAATTCAGAGCAATAAGATTAACTTTAACTTACTTATTGCCGATCACACGCTTTTCCCCTTGGTGCCGGAGATTGATCTCACAAATGCGATCAAGATAGATGCAAAGCTTTTCAATCGCATGATATCCAAGACTCAATTTGCCGTTTCCTCGGATGTGAACAGAAAGGTTCTCACCGGTGTTTGTTGGAAGATTATGCCGGATAGCCATCTCATGGCTGCCACTGATGGACGCAAGGTTGCCGAGATCAAAATCAATAATTCTGCGCTTTTCCCTGCCGATTCCCCCATCTTTTCAGATGATCTGGGTAATGACGGCGTGATCGAGAAAATCATCCCGGTAAAAACTTTGGCATTCATGCAAAAGATTTATGACACTCAGCATAAGGAAGTTAGCTTTTTGATAGAAGCCAATAAGGTTATCTTCAGCTATGGTAGCTACTTGGTCTTTTCTCAGATAATCGAACACAAATATCCTGAATATCAGAAAGCATTTGTGGTGGATCTCCAAAATCGTTTTGAAGTGAAGAAAGATGCTCTGCAAAGCGCTATCCGTCGTGTTGCACTCGTTGCACCGGGTGAAAATCAGCGCATTCGCATTGAAGTGAGCAACGAGCAATTTGTGGTGAATACCACCAGCCGCGATACCGGTGATGCAAAGGAAAATCTCGATGACTACCATTTTGAAGGCATTGAAACCGGTGTATCTTTCAGCTTCCGTTATATGCTTAGCATCTTGGATGTGGTGGATAGCGAAAAAGTAGTGATCAATCTGGGAACCTCGCGCGATCCGCTCATGATCTACAATCAGGCAAATCAGGAAAACGAAGAAATCACTTTCCTGCTCATGCCTTTACGCTCCTAAAAAGGCGCATAGCTTAGTAATTGGAATTAAATAAGATCCGGCTCTATAACTTTCGTAGTTATAGCGATGTGGAGTTTGAGTTTGCGCGTGATGCAAATCTCATTCTCGGTCCAAATGGCAGCGGGAAGACGAACCTAATGGAGGCAATTGCCTACACATCCATAGGGAAATCTGTTCGCTACCATTTGGATAATGATCTCTTGAGAAACGGCGAGGAAAGCTTTGCCGTGGATGCTGTGTATTCCGACGAAGAGAGCATTCCGCTTAGAATCCAACTGAGCTATCAAGAACGAAAAAAGCTGCTGAAGATCAATTCCAAGATTGCCGGCAGGCTAAGCGAACTCTTTTCCTTGGTAAAAGTTATCTACTCTGCGCCGGAGGATATTCTGCTCATCAATGGCGGACCATCACTGCGCCGGCAATACTTCGATCTCGCAATTGCACAGCTTTTTCCGGATTATTTAGAGAAGCTCAGAAACTATCTGCAGGCGGTGGATCAGCGTAATAAACTGCTTAAAACCGAGTTTGATCCTCAGGAAAAAAGGGCCTGGGATAAACGCTTCATTGCCACGCTTTTGGAGCTGTATCCTTATAGGGAAAAATATCTGAACTTGGTAAATGATGTTTTGAAGAAATCCTTGGAAAAAGAGGGGAGCAGCCCCGATTTTACTCTTTCTTACGATCCTGTTCAGAAGGATGCTTTCAATCGCGATGAGCAGGGCTGGGAGGGTAGTTTAAAGAGTGTGCAAAGCTCTGAAATTAAGTGGCAAAGGAGCATGATAGGCGCGCATTTGGACGACTATCTCTTTGAAATGGAGGAGAATAATATGCGTAGTTTTGCTTCGCAGGGGCAAAAGAGAATGGCGGTGATTCGCCTGAAAGCGGCACAGGCACAGCTGATTGAAACGCATACGGGGATCAAGCCCATTCTGCTATTCGACGATATCTTTGCCGAGCTGGATGAGCGGCACAGTCATCAGGTGCGCTCTTTGATAGATCCAAATCACCAGATTTTTATCGCGAGCCCGAATGAGGATATAGCAAAGATCTTTAACGGGGCAAAGGTGATAGCATTATGAAAGATAAAATGAAGCTCTTTAATAAGCAAAGCTTCGGCTGGATGATGTACGACTTTGCAAATTCGGCATTTACCACCATCATCGTTACCGTGGTTTATAGCGCATATTTTATGAGTACTGTTGTGGTGGGCGATGTGGGCTTGGGCGAGATGCTCTGGGGTAGGGCAGTGGGGATATCCATGACCCTTGTTGCACTCTCAGCGCCGATCATGGGCGCAATTGCAGACTATTCACGCTCTAAGAAAAAGTTTCTCTTCATCAATACCTATCTGACGATTATCTTCACGGCGCTCTTATATTTCGTTGGTGAAGGGCAGGTCTTGCGCGGGATGATCTTCTTTATCATTGCAAATTTTGGCTTTAACTCAGCAAATGTGTTTTACGATGCTTTCCTGCCGGAGGTTGCCTCGCCTGATACCATGGGCAAAGTTTCCGGCTATGGCTGGGCTATCGGCTATGTGGGGGGGCTCTTGTCGCTGGTATTATCCATGCTCATCATCAATACTTTTCATGTGCGCTTGGTCTTTCCCATGATAGCGGTTCATTTCTTTATCTTTAGCATCTTTACATTCATCTGGGTGAAGGAAATCCGACTGCCGTCAAAACGGACAAACTATTTTAAAACGGCGTATAGGCGAGTGTTTTCCTCTATAAAAAACATGAAAAGCTATCCGCAGCTGATCAAGTTCATCCTCAGCTATTTCATTTATAACGATGGGATTGCGACTGTGATAGTCTTTGCAGCCATCTACGGTCAGAAAAGGTTTGGCATGTCCCCAAACGATATGCTGATGTACTTTATCTATGCGCAGTTTTCATCCATCTTGGGCTCGGCTGTTTTCGGCTGGCTTACGGATAGGAAAGGCACGAAGACCTCGCTTTCCATCTCCATCTTGGTTTGGATCACCGTAGTGATTTGGGCTTTCTTCTGCCGCTCTGCCAATGAATATTACTTAGTGGGGCTCCTTGCCGGTTTGGCAATAGGCAGCAGTCAGGCAAATAGCCGCACCATGCTTTCGCAGCTTACGCCAAATGATAAGCAGGCTGAGTTCTTTGGGTTTTATACCTTGACAGGAAGGCTTTCATCAATTATAGGACCTATCTTATATGGTTGGATATCATACAAAACGGGTGATATCCGTTATGCTATACTTTCGCTTTTATTTTTCTTTGTTGTCGGGTGGATACTCCTACAATTTGTGGACGAAAAGCAAGGCATCAAGGACGCTCAGACTATAAAAATATAATTTCTATACCTTCATGGAGGAATAAAAAATGAAAAAAACGACACTAATCATTGCCCTCGGTATCTTGATCGCCATCCTGATTTCGGGATGCGGGACGAAAAAGCCTGTGCTCTATATCTTTAATTGGAGCGATTATATCGACCCTGCTTTGATCAAAGAATTTGAAGCCGAACACGATTGTAAAATTAAATATAGCACCTTCGATTCAAATGAAAACATGCTTACAAAGATCAAGAGTGCAACTCAATCTTTTGACATAATCTTCCCCAGCGGAGATCATGTGAGCATATTGCGTGAGCTTGATATGCTGGAAGAACTGGATAGAGAAAAGCTCAGCAATTATGATAATCTCAATCTCCAGCTTCTGGATAAAGCTCGCTCTTTTGATCCGGAGAATAAGTATTCCATTCCTTATGCTTGGGGACTTACCGGACTAATGTACAACAAAACTTTTGTGCCGGAAGAGATCGTTGCATCAGGCGGTTGGAACATTCTGGCGGATTCTTTCTTCGATAACAAAAATAAGATTACCATGCTGGATGATGCGCGTGAGGTGATAGGCGCAGCCTTGGTTTATAGCGGTTATTCCGTGAACGATGTTTCCGAAGAAGCGCTCACCGCAGCTCACGATGTTCTTAAGGTTTGGGATAGAAATATCACTCAGTTTGACAGCGATTCTTATAAGAACGAGCTTCAAGACGGCACAACCTGGCTGGCTCAGGCCTATAACGGTGATGCAATGCAGCAGATGGCTGAAAATAGTGACCTTGCCTTCATCCTGCCCAAAGAAGGTGCAGCGATGTGGATGGATAATATCGTGATGCTCAATTCCTCTCAAAATAAGGACTTGGCTTATGAATTTATAAACTTTCTCTTGGAAGCGGAAATAGCTCAGAGAAACTCTGAATATACCATGTATCCCACGCCAAATCTGGCAGCTATGAGAAATATGGGCGAAGCTTTCATCCTGAATGAATTAATCAATCCCAGCGAGGAATATCTCGAAAAGTGTTATATGATCGATTTCTTAGGCGATGAAGCGCGCAAAATAGACAGTATCTATGAAGATATAAAGATGAACTAAAAGGAAAATATCAATGGACAATCTCGGCTCTTTAAAACGAAGCCATTATAGCCTTGAACTCAGTGCCCAGGCGCTGGGAAGCAAGGTGACGGTCATGGGATGGGTGCATAGAAGGCGCGACCTCGGCGGACTCATCTTCATCGACCTCAGGGATGTGAAAGGACTCATTCAAGTGGTTATCCATCCCGAACAAGAAGAGATCTTTCGCAAAGCAGAAAAGGTGAGAAATGAATTTGTCATCGCCGCGAAAGGGACTCTTTCACAACGCGAAAATATCAATAAAAATATGCCTACCGGCGAAATCGAGATCGTGGCAGATGAGTTTTATATTCTGAACGATACGCCGCCCTTACCCATTCAAATAGATGGGGTTGCGATGGCGGATGAGGATCTCAGGCTCACCTATCGCTACCTCGATCTCAGGCGTCCGCGCTTGCAGAATATCATAGTCACAAGGGCGAAAGTGACCAGTCTGATCCGTAACTTTTTGGATAGCGAAGGCTTTTATGAGATAGAAACGCCCATGCTGATGAAGAGCACGCCGGAAGGTGCGCGAGACTATCTCGTGCCCAGCCGCATCCATCCGGGGAAGTTTTATGCTCTGCCTCAATCGCCGCAGATTTTTAAGCAACTGCTTATGATATCGGGCTTTGATCGCTATTATCAGATCGCGCGTTGCTTCAGGGATGAAGACCTCCGCGCGGATAGACAGCCTGAATTTACTCAGCTGGACATAGAGCTATCTTTCGTTCAAATTGAGGAGATATTCGACCTCTTGGAGCGGCTCATGCACAGGATATTCAGGGAGACTTTGGGGGTTGAATTGCCTCTGCCTTTCCCGCGGCTGAAATATAAAGATGCCATGGATAGATTTGGTTGCGATAAGCCGGATCTCAGGTTTGGGCTGGAGATCACGGACTTGGGCGAAGAGCTTGCCAATAGCGAGTTTCAGGTCTTTAAAGGTAGCCTTGCTTCCGGCGGTGTGGTGCGTGCGCTCTGCGTTCCGGGTGCTGCGAGTTTCTCCAGAAGGGAGCAAGATGAGCTGGTGGATCTGGCTAAGCATCTCGGCGGAAAGGGTGTTGCTTTTGCCAAGGTCGCTGAAGGCGGATTCGAGGCGGGAATATCCAAATTTATCACTGCTGAAGAGCAAAGCGTCATCATGAGGAAGATGGACGCAAAGCCCGGTGATCTGCTTGCCTTCGTAGCGGATAGCTATGATATTGCTTCTAAGGTGCTTGCAGGGCTGCGTAATGAACTGGGCGCAAAGCTTGAACTTTATGATCCTGCGGACTTCGCCTTCTGTTGGGTGACGGATTTCCCCATGTTTCTATATGATGAGGAAACTAAGAGCTGGGAGCCGGCGCATCATATGTTCAGTATGCCAAAAGAAGAACACATTCCTTGGCTGGACGATCCCGAGCGCATCGGCGACATCGAAGGTCAGCTATATGACATGGTTTGCAATGGGATGGAGCTTTCCAGCGGCAGTATTCGCTGTCATCGCTACGATATTCAAAAGAAGATATTCGACGTTTTGGGCTTCACAGAAGAAGAGCTCAAGCCGCGCTTCGGATTCTTCCTGGATGCGCTCAAATATGGAGCTCCGCCACATGGTGGCATCGCGCCGGGACTGGATAGGCTCATTATGCTTATCACTCAGGCAGATTCCATACGCGATGTGATCGCTTTCCCGAAAACGCTCAGGGCGGCTGATCTCATGACGGAAGCACCGGCGGAAGTGGACGAAACTCAATGGAAAGAACTACATCTAAAGTTCAGAGAATAATAACACTTAGCAGTGGATTGTCGAGAGGCAAGGGGCTCAAATCTCTTGGCAATCCATCGCTATTTTCAAAAAGAAGACTTGCCGATTCAGATCGCCTATGCGGTCTTTACAAATCCAAAAGCGCAAGCAATCCAAAATGCACACGCAGAGGGGGTGCATACGCTTGTGATCTCACCTCGCGATAGGCAAGTCTTTGAAGAGCGTGTGCTTAGCCTTATCAAAACTCAAGATATTAGCCTCGTTGCACTATGTGGATTCATGAGAAAAGTCTCTGCTGAGTTCATCCAAGAAGCAGGCGTGCCTATTCTTAATATTCATCCTGCGCTCTTGCCTAAATATGGCGGGAAGGGGATGTATGGTTCGGCAGTGCATGAAGCGGTGTTTTCTGCGCGTGAAAAACGCTCTGGCGCAACCGTACATCTCGTTAATGAAGAATATGATAAGGGCGCTATAATACGCCAAGAAAGCATCGATATCAGTGCTTTTACATCGCCCGAGATGATAGCTGGCGCAGTGCTGGAAATCGAACACAAAATCTATGGTCCAAGCATCAAACAAGTCTTATTCTCCCGCTAAGATCAGGCTCGCAATCGCGACTCTGGGATGTAAGACCAATCTCTTTGAATCCGCCGTGATTGCGCAATCCTTTGAGGATTATGAACTTGTGGAGTTCAGCGATGATGCAGACGTGTATGTGATAAATACTTGCACCGTTACAAATCGCACGGATTATAAGAGCCGTAATCTCATCCGAAAAGCACTGGCTAAGAAAGAGGAGAATCCTGATGTAGCTGTCGTGGTGACAGGCTGTTATGCGCAGCGCTCCAGAGAGGATATCCTTGAGCTTGGAGATATAGATTACGTGGTGGATAATCAGGCGAAGCTGGATATAGCACAGATCTTGAAATCTCGAGAAAACTGTTTTAGAGACATCATGGAGGCTCGTGATTTTGCCTTCAAACCTGCGCGGAACATGCTGGAGCACACTCGCGCTTTTCAAAAGATTCAAGATGGCTGTGATTTTTATTGCAACTATTGCGCCATTCCTTATGCGCGGGGGCACAGTCGCTCAGCGCGTTATGAAGATGTGATCTTGCAGGCAAATCTCTTTGCAGAGGAGGGCTTTAAAGAGATCGTTTTGGGCGGGATCAATGTCGGTTTATACAGAGATGGCGAGAAGGATCTGGCGGATGTGGTGCAAGGGATTTCTGACATAGAAAAGATCAAACTCGTGCGCATTTCATCAATCGAACCCCAGCTTCTAAAAGGCGATCTACTACCTCGTATTGCACGAATTCCAAAGCTTGCTCCGCACTTTCATATCCCTCTGCAAAGCGGATGTGATGAGATCCTGAGCGCGATGGGGCGGAGGTATGATAGAAACCTTGTTGCAGAGCTTGTCGCGCAGATAAAGGAGCTCTTCCCGCTTGCGGCGATTGGCTTTGATCTCATCTGCGGATATCCCGGTGAAGATCAGGCACGCTTTGAGGATACCTATCAGTTTCTTAGCAGCTTGCCCATAAGCTATCTGCATGTATTTCCATATTCTATGCGCAAAGGAACTGTGGCGGCAAAAGCTAAGGATCAGGTGCCTAATAAGGTGAAAAGTCAGCGATCAAGGTTGCTCACCGCACTTTCTGCAGAAAAGAAAAAGGCTTATGCAGAGTTATTGATCAAAGAGAAGGCAAAGATCAGCGGCGTGATAGAAATCAGTGGTGAAGATGGCTCGGAACTGCTTTCAGATCACTATCTTAGACTGAGGGTGCCACAAAGATTCGAGCAGGGCGAGTGGGTGCAGATTGTAATGGATGAGGCTATGGGGCATAGCTTTATCTTAGATTAAATGTATCCTGTTTAGTTTTTCATCGCTAAGCTGTCAAACGCTCAAAAACCACTAAATTTCTGAAAATATTTCAGGCTTCATATTTCAATCACTTACCTTAGCCCTAAAAAAATAGTTTGCGATTTTGGCCATATTTTAGAGTTTTGGGCTCCTATATATAAGTAGAGGCTAATTTTTTCTTGAGGCATTTTGGCGATGCAGCCATAATAGATGAATCGCTAAGAATGTTCTTGAAAATACTCCAAGATTGCCCGAAAACTATGCTCAAAGAAGGGTATCGCAAAGCTTGATAGAGAGATAGTATCATCGATAAGGAGCATGAGCATCTCAATCACCGCTTGCTTTGTGCATGGAAAGCTCAGCTTTTTGGCTTTTCTACGCTTTTTGACTTGACATAGATCTTGGACAATTTTGTTTTACATTAGGATAAGGAAAAAAATATGCACGAATATGACTCACAGCTGAAGAGCTACCAGACCAAGATCAACACCGGCATTGCCGTGAAGGCAGTCGTGAGCAGTTTCTTGCTCTTTGCCGGCGGCTTTCATCTTTACTATATCCTGTGGCATGTTCTCGGTGCATATCATCCGGCATTAGTTTATGCAAATATCGCCATCCGCATGGGGCTTGCGCTTACCATCACCTTCATCATCTGGAACGCATATAAGGGGTTTTGGACGCCTCTTTACACGGCGCGCTATTTGGATCATCTACACGCTGCGGATGACGACCTCTTTCAAAACGCTTGGGAGATCTATGAAAAGCATGGCGAAACGCCCATCAGTTCTGCGCTCAAAGAGTCTGCAAATCAGCGACTGAAAGAGAATAAATATCCTCTGCCCAAGGTCTTTGGCAGCACGCTTGCTTTCGTGATTCCCATCGTCTTCCTCTGTCTTTTCGGACTTTGGTATATACAGAAAGAAGACGCACTCTTAGCCATCAAACAATTCTATTCAAACAAGCCGCCAGAGGTCATCTACAAAGACTTCATCGAGCTCAGCCCGGGAGACATTAGCATCGGCAAAAATCAGCAACTGCTCATCAAGGTAATAGAGCCTGATACACGGCTTGAGCACAGGCTTTTCTATCGTTTCGGAGAGTCTTGGCGCGAGCTCAATTTCAGCGATAACAGCTATCTTTTTGAGAAATTAGAGCACGATATCGAATACTATGCCGAAAACAAGGTGGCGAAAAGCGCTACATACAAGGTGCGCGTGCTGGATATGCCCATCGTGCGCAAATGGCATGCAAATTACAACTATCCCGCTTACACTCGCGTTCCGGCGCGCTCGGACAGCATGAGCTACGGCAATCTTGAGGGCTATATAGGCACGCAGGTGACGCTGAGAATAAATACAAATGTGCCTGTGGTCAGCGCTGTGATGGTCTTTGAAGATGCTTCGAGAAAGGAGCTTCAAGCGCAAGATAACCAAAGCTTTATCACCCGTATCAGGATAGATAGTCCTCGCAGATATTACATAGAATTAGAGGATGAACTTGGCAGAACGAGCCGTCCGGAAGAGAAGCAGATCAAAGTCTTGCCGGATATGCCGCCAGAGATACGCTTCCTCTTGCCCGCTGAAGATGTTATCCTAAACCAAAATATGCTGCTTCCGCTCATCATGGCTGCGGACGACGATTTCGGGCTCAAAGACTGTCGCCTCATGTATCAGCTCAATGGCGGTGAGGTGCAAGCAATCAACATCCAAAGCATCATCAACAGCAAGATTTTTAATAAAGAATACCTCTGGGATCTCACCTTCTTGGATCTCTTTCCTTCCGATGTAGTCACCTATTGGGCAGAGATTTACGACAATGCACCTACTCCTCAGAAAGGCGAAACCTCCAAATACCGCGCCCGCTTTCCTTCCATAGAAGAAATCTATAGCCAGATCGAGAGCCAAGACATGCAAAACAGGCAGGAACTCGATCAGAGCCTTGAAGAAAGCCTCAAATTGCAAGAAGATTTTGAACAAAAGCGTCGCGAACTGCTCAAAGACCCCGATCTCAGTTGGGAAGACAGACAAGAATTAGAAAGCATGTTAGAACAGCAAGAGATGTTGATGGAGAACGTAGATCAGGTTGCGCAAGACTATCAAGACCTCATCGAAAAACTACAAGAGAATAGCGCACTTTCACACGAGACTTTAGAAAAGATGATGCGCATACAAGAGCTCATGGAAGAGATCGCCACAGAAGAGATGTGGGACGCGCTCAGCAAGATGCAAGATGCCATGGATAATGTGAGCGCCGAAGACCTCAAAAAGGCTTTGGAAGACTTCAAGTTCTCCATGGAAGACTTCGCACAAAAGATTGAGCAAACTCTTGCGCTGCTGGAAAGCATCAAGAATGAGCAGGCCATGGAAAAGGCTTTGCAAATAGCCCAAGAGATGGAAAAGCTACAGCATGCGCTCAATGAAAAGACCAAAGAAAGCGATGCGGACAATCAAAAACTCGCCGACGATCAGGCACAAATACAAGAGAAATATGAGAACCTGAAACGTGAACTCGAAGAGCTGAGTGAAGCGCTGCAAAATGATCCCAATATCTCTCAGCAGATGGACTCATTGCTTGCAGACATGCAAGAAAGCAAACCCGAAGAGGATATGCAAAGAAGCCGTCAATCGCTCATGCAAGATCAACCTCAGGCTGCCATCAGCGCACAGGAAGAACTGCTCAGCAAGATGCGCCGCTTCACCATGATGATCTCCAAGATGAAGGATGCCATGAGCGCAGATTCCTCCGCAGCGATGAAAGAAGGGCTGGATATAGCCATCCGCGAGTTGCTGATACTCTCCAAGAACCACGAACTTACCAAAGCCGGCTACGACAACGATCCTTATGCTATTTTGCCTGAATTGATTGCCGGCTACGAGGGCTTGCAGATTTCACTAAATTCACTTTTCAGCACTCCGCAGGTAAGCCTCGTGGTGCCCCCTAAGTTCTATATAGATCTCACAGATACGAATAACGCATATAGAAAGATATTCTCCGTTTTGGGACAAGCCAATATCCCCAGCATACGCAATGATCTGAACAAAGCACAAAGAGGGCTTAACCTCATGGTGCATGATCTCATCCTCGCCATGGAAAACTCCGAAGGCGGCGGCTCCGGCGGCGGAATGGACTCACTCATGCAAATGCTTGAACAGATGGGACAGGATCAGATGGCGATGAATATGCTCACCGAGCAGATCATGATGCAGATCCAATCACAAGGCGGCAAGATGGATGATCACACCCGCGAACAGATAGAAAAGCTGGCTGCCGAGCAGGATAGGCTGGCTGAGAACCTCAGGCGCGCACTCAGCGAAGACCCCGAAGCTCAGAAGCAGGGCAATGCGCTGAAGCAAATCATAGAAGAGATCGAATCCGTCACAAAGCAGCTTAAAAGCCACGACATCACGCGTGATACGCTGAAGCAGCAGGAAAACATCCTCTCACGACTCTTAGACGCCCAGAAATCCATCACCAAACGTGATCACAGCGAGCGCAGAGAAGCCATACGCAGCAAAGGTCAGAGCTATGACCGCAGCAAAACCGTTGATTACGATCGCCTCCGCCGCAGCATGATGAGTGAAGACAGCTTCAAGAGCTATCCCCGCGAGTATCAGGAGCTTATCATGGAATACCTCAAGCTCTTGCAGGAGTCTGAATAATGAAGAAATACACTTTTATCATAGTCTTGATGCTACTTGCCGTCATCACGCTTTCAGCACAGTATGACGAAAAGCGGATACTCTCTCAACAAGCCTCGCAATACATGGTGACCCGCCAGTATGACCGCGCTGAAGAGATCTATCTCGAGATTTTAGACAAGTATCCCAATGACGTGAACACCGTGCTCCAACTCATGCAACTTTACCTGAATATCTCAAACAAAGACAAGGCAGAGCAACACCTGAACCGATATCAGCGCCATTTAGCAGATAATCAACAGATGGAACTGAGGATGCAGCTGCTGCTCATGCAAGGCAAGGCGCAGGAAGCAAAGAGCATTGTGACGGGCTATCTCGAGCTCTACGGACAGCATTCCTCCCGCCATCGCCTGCTTGCCACATATTACGAGCGCTATCGCTATTACGAAGAAGCTATAGAGATCTATCTCGCAGCGCGCGAGCAATTCGGCGGAACAATCTTTGCCCTCGAGCTCGCCAATGCATCGATGAGAATACAACGCTTTCACGATGCAACCGAAGAATATTTGAACTACATCGCCGCAAGCACAGGCGTGAACTACTTCGTTAAGAACCAAATCACCTCCATGCTCAAAAGAGACGAGAGCATCCTGGAAAAGATCCGCCTTGCCTCCGAGAACCGCAATTCAGAGGTGATCATCGAGCTCTATGCCGCTTCTCTCATCGAACTTGAGAGATTTGACGAAGCATTAGATATCTACAAGGGACTCAACCCCTCTTTCATGCGAAACTTTGCCCAGCAACAAAGAAAGCTTGGCAATTACAGCATCGCCATCCCTGCATATCAGCATCTTGCAGAAATAGCCGAGAAGCCCATTCAGAGGCTAAACTACGAGCTCGATATTGCCATGATCTATCACGAAGACTCAGAATACTCTCTCTGCGACCTGCAGCTCACAAAGCTTTTAGCAGACGACTATTGGAAGATAAACCAGAGCAATCCCCGCTCAGCCGTCTATTTTATGACGAGAAAGCTAAAAGCCGAGAACGACACCGCTTTAGGCGTTGATTTCACCGAGATCGTTTCATGGCTGCAAGAAAGCAAGAAATACGTGGGACGCGTGCGGGACACTCAAGAGCTCGAACTCGCAATCGCAAAGATCAGCATACTAAACGAAGACTATGACAATGGCAATAAAGCCTTAGCCCGCATTACTATGCCCGATTTCAGAGAAGACAGCGACTACCTGAAGTTCATGCTTCAGTTCTATCAAAACGACATAGAGAAAGCCGACGAACTCATGCACAGCTTCCTCATCACCCACCCGGAAAGCGAGTATGCAAATGACATTATCTACCTAAATATGCTCGCCATCAATATGAACGACAGCCAGAGCGAGCGCTTCGGAGACACTATCCGTAAGCTCCAGCTATACAATGATGAAGGCATAGCCGAGCTCAGCGCCCTATTCGAGCAAACCGGCGATGAAGAGCTGCTGATCTTGGCGATAGAATGGGCTCTGCGCATGGGACAGACAGCCAAAGCATCAGAACTTTTAGAACACGACTTTCAGGACGAGCTCGCCTCGGATTATGCCCAATACTTCCGTCTCGCGCTCATCAATGATCCTGAGGAAGAGCGAGACTTCGCCCGCCAATATCTCAAGCTTCGTCCCAATAGCATCTTTTCACCCAGATTCCGCCAGAGCCTCTCACACAGCACAGACCAAGAAATGAATATATAAAAAAATAAAAGAATATATGGAGGATCCATGAAGATTCGCAAAGCCTATACTTTTGACGACGTATTGCTTTTGCCCAAAAGCTCTTCCGTCATGCCTGCAACAGTGAACCTCACAGCAAAGATCACCGATAATATAACGCTGAAGATTCCGCTCTTTTCCGCAGCGATGGACACCGTCACAGAGTCCGACACAGCCATTGCCATAGCCCGCGAAGGCGGCCTTGGAGTGATCCACAAAAACATGAGCATAGAAGAGCAAGCCAGAGAAGTATATCTGGTGAAGCGCGTGGAAAGCGGAGTGATTACAAACCCCTATACAGTGAGTCCGAACGATGTTCTCAGCGATGTGACCGCACTCAAAGAAAAGCATGGCGTTGGCGGCTTCCCTGTGCTTGATAAGGGCAAATTGGTTGGCATCCTCACAAATCGCGATGTGAGATTTGAAGAAGACCCAAACCGCAAAGTGCACGAACTTATGACCGCAAAGCCCAATCTCATCACCGCAAAGCCTGATGTATCCTGGGATGAAGCCAAGACCATTCTGCACAGAAATCGCATTGAAAAGCTCCTCTTGGTAGATGAAAACGAGAAGCTCGTAGGCATGATCACCGTGCGCGATATCATGAAGCGTCAAACCTTCCCGCATGCAGCTCAGGACAAACACAATCGCCTCTTGGTTGCCGCAGCGGTAGGTGTCAGCGGAGACTATTTTGAGCGCGCCCAAGAGCTCGTGAATTCTGGCGTTGATCTCCTCGTGATAGACACCGCTCACGGCCATCATGCAAACATCCAAAAGGCTCTAAACAAGATCAAAGGCGCTATGAACGTGGAGGTAATGGCAGGAAACGTAGCCACGCCCGATGCCACGAGATACCTCATCGATAGCGGCGCGGATGCAGTGAAAGTGGGCATTGGCCCCGGCTCCATCTGCACCACGCGCGTGATCGCAGGGATAGGTGTTCCCCAGCTTTCTGCCGTGATGGAGTGCGCAGAAGAAGCATCCAAGAGCGGAATAGGAATCATCGCCGATGGCGGCATCAAATACTCCGGCGACATCGTGAAAGCGCTTGCCGGCGGTGCAGCATCCGTGATGATCGGCTCTCTCTTTGCCGGCTGCGACGAAAGCCCCGGTGAAAATATCATCTACAACGGACGCAGATTCAAGAACTATCGCGGCATGGGCTCTGTGGGCGCAATGAAGCGCGGCAGCAAGGACAGATATTTCCAAAATACCACCGACGATAACAAGCTCGTTGCTGAAGGAATAGAAGGCATGGTGCCCTATAAAGGTCCGCTCAAAGACTATATTTATCAGCTCATTGGCGGACTCAGAAGCGGCATGGGCTATATAGGTGCGGCAGACTTGGCGGCGCTCAGAGCAAATGCCGAATTTGTAGAGATCACCCTTGCCGGACTCAAAGAATCTCATCCCCACGATGTAAGAATCACAAAGGAAACGCCCAACTATCAAAGCGGCGATTAACAGTATGCAAGAGCACATCTTAGACACCTTTCTCTTTCACCTGAAAGTGGAAAGAGGTATGGCAGAAAACAGCATAGTTGCCTATGAGGCAGACCTCCGCGACTTCATTTTGTTCAATCCCAAAGATGCCACCAAATATGAAGCCGAGGACATCACCGAGTATCTGCTCACTCTAAAGGAAACAGGCTTAGAGAGCACTTCCCTCGCGCGTAAACGCATAGCTCTCAAGCAATTCTTCGAGTTCCTCATGGAGAACGACTATGATATAGAGATAGATTTCGAGCTCGTGCCCAGGATCAGCGTCAAAGCCGGCCTACCGGACGTTCTCTCTGTGGAAGAGATGAGCACGCTCTTGGATAGCATCAAGACCGACAGCCCTTTAGGACATAGAAATAAGCTCATGATAGAGCTTTTATATGCCACCGGATTAAGGGTTTCCGAGCTTATAGGATTGAGCCTGCACGACATCTTTTTTGATCAACAAATGATTCTCGTGCGCGGCAAGGGCAGCAAACAGCGCTTTGTTCCCTATATCAAGGCCCTCGATCCGCTTTTTGAGAGTTATATCAATATCCACCGTCCCGCACTGCTAAAACATAGGCAAAGCGAGACCCTTTTCTTAAATAAGAACGGCGGCGGACTCTCGCGCATGGGAGTTTGGAAGGTATTACAAAAGCAATGTCTGGATGCAAAGCTGGATAGACAAATCTCGCCGCACACCATCAGGCATAGCTTTGCCACCCACCTACTCGAAGCGGGTGTGAACTTGCGCATTGTGCAGAACCTATTGGGACATGCAAGCATAAATACCACACAGATTTACACACACGTTGATATGCGCCGCCTCATTGAAACGCACAAGACCTATCACCCTCGCGCATAAATAATTAAAGAGGTAATAATGAAAAAGTATATAATCATCATCGTCTCCCTGTTTCTACTCTTTTCTTGCAAAGGAAAGCCCGATACAGACGCCAAGATCAGCGTCACATTAGATTGGACGCCAAACACCAACCACACCGGCTTATACATTGCTAAAGAGCTGGGCTATTTTGCCGAAGAAGGCCTTGAAGTAGAGATCCTGCAGCCCGGTCAAGGCATTACGGATCAGATAGTTGCCACAGGCAAGAGCCAATTTGGCGTAAGCTATCAAGAGAACGTGATTCGCGCGCGCAGCGAGGACATCCCGCTGGTCTCAATCGCCGCAGTTATCCAACACAATACCTCCGGCTTCGCTTTCCTCAAAGACAGCGGAATCAAGAGCGTGAAAGACTTTGAAGATAAGCGTTATGGCAGCTGGGATAGTCCCTCCGAGCTTGCCATCTTAAAGAACGTGATGGACGTGCACGGCGCCGATTTCAGCAAAGTAAAGGTCATCTCCGGCATCTACGACTTCTTTTCCACCATCGGCAAAGATGCTGATTTTGAGTGGATATATTACGGCTGGGACGGAGTTTATGCAGAAGGTAGAGGCATTGATATGGACTACATCCCGCTGAACGAACTCAATCCCATTTTCGATTATTACACACCCGTTATCATCAGTAGCGAAGCTTATTTGAGAGATAATCCCGAAATCACGGCGAAATTCATGAGAGCAGTAAAGCGCGGCTATGAATATTGCATTAATGAGCCCGGTAAGGCAGCCGACATCATGCTTGAGCAGGTTCCCGAACTGAACGAGAAACAAGTGCGCGCCAGCTTGGACTATCTTGCTCAGCAGTATCAAGCCGACGCAGCTTATTGGGGATATCAAAGCGACAAAGTTTGGCAAGACTTCGCCGGCTGGATGGCAGATGAAGAGCTAATTACTAAGCCCATTGAGATAGAAAAAGCATTCACCAACCAATATCTTGAGGATTGATGGCAATACTTTCTGCAAACAATATAACCAAGTCCTTCCTCTTTAAGAAAGAGGTAATAACCGTCCTAAAAGAGCTAAATCTTGAGCTTCTTCCCGGAGAGTTCGTCAGTATAGTAGGCGCCAGCGGATGCGGCAAAACAACCCTCTTAGAGCTCTTTGCAGGGCTCACGCTTCCCGATAAGGGCGAAATACACTATATGGATAAGAATATCACCGGCAAAACGGGAATCTTGGGCTATATGCCCCAAAACGACCTGCTCTTCCCTTGGCTCAAAGTGCTGGAAAACATACTTCTGCCCGCAAAAGTGAAAGGACTAAACATCAAAGCAGAAAAAGAGAAGGCGCGCGAACTATTGCCTATATTCGGTCTTGAAAGCTATGAGAATCACCTCCCTTGGCAGCTTTCAGGAGGCTTAAGACAGCGAGTAGCCCTGGCAAGAACCTGCATGACGGGCAGCAAGGTTTGGCTATTGGATGAACCCTTGGCAAATCTCGACGCCATCACGCGCAATTCACTGCAGGATTGGCTGCTAAGCGTGGTGCAAAGCCTTGAACTTTCCGTGATATTGGTCACGCACGATATAGACGAAGCGCTGTATCTCTCAAACCGCATCGAGCTGATGAAGAACGGAGTGTTCCAAAAGAGCATTCACGTTTCAGGCAAGGAAAACCATAGCGAAAAGACAGAGATCAAAGAACATATCCGCAAGCTTTTATAACACATTTCAACAAGCAAAAGAAAAGGCTCCTTATAGCAAGGAGCCTTTTTTATTTGCTAAAATATCATCGTGCCGATGGTCTGAAAGAAGCTCAGATATTTCATCGGAGGAAGTCAACATCATGTCAAGAGCGATGCAGACAACGTCAATGCTTGATTTTTCTTGACATATTTTCATCTAAACGAAGATAATGGCATAAAGAAAATTACAATACAGGAAAGATAGATGAAAAACATCGAACATGATTACATGAGTGATGCCATGTATGGGCAAATCCTTAAGTCTGTTACTAAGTTGACTGCAGAGCGATTAAAGTATCTCAATCCGGTGGAGGATATCGCAAATAATATTCTAATCAGGCTTTTAAAGAAACCTCTATCCTCGGATTCTGATGAAATGCTACATGAATACGTTGAATCAGCTTTTCCAAGAGTTGTTGAAGATGTATTCGACAATTATCAAAAGATTTCTTTCCGATATTGTTTAAAGAAAACTCGCGAACAGGAACTTTCCGAAGATATCTCACAAGACACTATCATGCAGCTGCTATTATCAAGGCATCCCATCAAAAACGTGAATGCTTGGCTTTTTCAAGTAACACACAACCTGCTGTGTAGTTTCTTTGAAAGAAACACTCGTGAGAAGAATCTATTAGAGAGTCTGCAAAATGAGGCAAAGGTATTGCAGCAGCTAAATACAAGTGAAGACAGTTTCAATATTGAGGGCTTGAGCGATGCCCAAAAGACAGAGATATTAGCCGACGAGAGCTATAAAAAATATGAAGAGATGATCTCCTTTGAGAGTGTAAGAGACTATGCTGCATCAATGAATGTAGGCTTGAAAGTGGCGCAAAAAAGGAAAGGACAGATCATCCGTAATCTCAAATCAAAAGCTTTGATCGCTATGGGCTGGAGGGCAGACCAAGAGATTCTCAGCTATAACCAATATGTTGCCATCCAAAGGTTTCTTCGTGAGTTCTTTAATCAGGGAAATATAGCTAAGTATGTGAAAAACAACGAAGAAATGCATGAAGAAATCCTCTCGGCTACACAAAGGATAGCTGAAGTCCATGATTGGGGGATAAGCATGTTTGGAGAAAATCAATTCAGACTAAATATATTTCATCTGAGTGAAGAGGAAGGTCCGATAAACTTCACTTTCTTTATCACACTCAACGAGAGAAACAACGTATCAATAGATAGCTTCAAAGAGAATAAATTGATGGGGATGTTTCCTGAACCTGCAAACTTTAGATTACCGATGCATTTGGGCAAAGCTCTCTGGGACTATGAAAAGATTATTTCCATCTTGACCCAATAAGCATCTTTGACGGAGAAGTTTTCAGATTTGTCTTCAACAAAGCAGTCTTATCCAAAATATTAATGAAAGATATTAAAAAAATAGCACGCTCGCCCTGACCGCACTAACTAACATAATTATATAAGTTTAACCTGATGTTTATGCTGATTCAAGAAAAAGTATTTTCACTAAAACAAAAATAAATGCCATTCTGGCGTAGCAACTTTCACATTTTCGACACTATGCTTATAGAACCCCCTTGAAAGGAGAACAAAAATGAAGCATAAGATTTTGATGATACTGTTTATCTTGGGCATTTTGCCCTGTTTTCTCCTATCTGCCACGCTAAATGTAAAGCAAGACGGCAGTGGAGATTATATTGCTATCCAATCTGCAATCAATGCAGCGGCTGAAAACGACACAATTTTAGTGTATCCCGGCAGGTATCATGAAAATATTGAGATCATGGATAGAAAGCTAAGCATTGGCAGTCTGGAGATGATAACTGCTGATAGCACCTATATTGCTCAAACTATTATAGACGGGAATCATAGTGGAAGCTGCATTCTCATACAAAATTCTGAAATAACTTTAAGGGGTTTTTATCTGACAAACGGCATCGGTACTGTTATAGGTGTATGGGAAGAGAGAACGGGCGGTGCTATCTACGCTTCATCAAGCAAGCTTGATATCATTAATTGTCATGTGATTGGAAACAACGCTTATACAAGCGGTGGAATTAATATGGTTAATTGTTCCATTTACCTGGCAGGTACTGTCATTGCAAACAACAGAGCGAAAGGCGCTGCAGCACTGCAATATGGAGGCTACACAACTGGGGCAGACTATCTGACATTCGATCCAGATAATAGATGCAGCATTTATAACAATCAAAGTTCACTAAATAATGACATAGGAATCTTGACTAATGCCTTTGAAAGCATTGATATTTATTTGGATAAATTTACGGTGGATATAGATTCAGAATACTTTAAAGAATGCGTTCGTGCATATCATTCCACAAAAGGACCGCTTGAATTGAATTTTTATTATAATGAGACAGTGCTTGTACAGCAAGCCGCAGATATGTATGTAAGCCCGGATGGGGACGATGAGAATTCCGGTCTTAGCCCTGCAAGCCCTTTAAAGAGTATAGATCAGGCAATCCATAGGATAGAAGCAGATGCGGATAACCCGCGCATCATTCATTTAGCGAACGGACATTATGGTGATGAGCAGCATTTTCCTTTGAATTTACGCAGCTATGTGAGCTTGATAGGAGAAAGTGAAGAAGGTGTAATCTTTGAAAGTTCAGACTTTTTCTTAAGAGGCTGGAATACCGAGAAAGAGGTGATGATAAAAAATATAACTTTTACCGGCACTATTGATAACTATTCTTACTTTAATTCGCTTGTAGATTTGAACCATTATTCAATGTTTGTCGATGGAGTCTTAGATAAACCCAGTTTTCATCTTGAAAACTTAAGCTTTAGAGAGGTTCGACCATTTTACTGTGATGAAGCATTTTGTTTGATAAATACAACGTATCCAGAAAAACTCATATTACGTAATATTACCGTAGAAGATTGTGAGTATCACTCTGGATTTTATTTATGGGGCGGAAATGTCGATGCCGATAACATCACCTTCAAAAACAACCTCAATCCAATTAGCAGACAAGTACAGGGAACTCCAATTCAAATTTATACAAACAATCCAAGGGCCACCGGCGGAGATAGTTTTTACAGAAATGTAAGTATTACTAATTGCCACTCAAGAAGCAACGGTGCTTGGAGTTCGGGTATGATAAAAATTACACATTCACATGCTTCAACTGATTTTAGGAATTACTTTATCAATTGCACTATAGCTGATAATATATGGGATACAGGCTATGGTAGCGTAGTGAATATGGAGGATGATGCCAAAGCTACTTTCATCAATAGCATTATCTCCTATGATAGGGGTACAGCATTTATGCTAAAGCACACATCAGTAACAATGCCTGTTCATCTTCAGATAATGAATTGCCTTTTGGGTAATTCAGGGAGCCTGGAAAGTCAGGTTTACAGCACATGGGACTTGAATGAAGTGGAGTGGTATGGCACAAATATGACAGGAGACCCCGGCTTCTATGCCTGGGAGCCCGAGCACCCTTATACTTTGGGACAAGATTCACCCTGCATTGATGCCGGCACTACCGATCTAAGAGTGTTGAATATGTCTTCATTTTATGAATTCCCTGCTTATGACTTAGCGGGTAATCCTCGTATCTATGGTGATGAAATAGATTTGGGCGCTTACGAATGGCAGGGTCAAGTAGGCGTGGAAGACTTGGTTGAATCCCCAATCATCAGCATATCGAACTACCCGAACCCTTTTAATCCCGAGACCACGATTTCATACTCTATTGCAAAAGCAGCCAAAGTGAAGCTTGACATCTACAATCTCAAAGGACAGTTAGTGAAAACATTGGTAAATAAAGAGCTCAATGCCGGAAGTCACAGCGTCAATTGGGACGGTAAAGACATGAACGATAGGTCTGTGAGCAGTGGAGTATATTTTTATCGCCTAACTACCCCTGATTTTACGCAAAGCAAGAAAATGATTATGATGAAATAGTGTCAAATGACTGTTGGATGGCAGGTAAACGGTTTCAGCTGCCTCCACGCTATGTTAAGCTGTTCCAAATATTATTACGAGCCATGTATGAAGCTCGTATATGCTGTCTTCTAAAAAAGATGATGCCGAGCTAATTACCCGGCATCATCTTATTCAATGATTAATTATTATCTTAGAATTTTAAATTAATCGTCGTACCAAGAACATAGTTTTTGGTATCATTATCATGAATTCCCAAAGCGCCATATCCGGCTATGCCAAAGAGATCAGGGATGAGCTCATATTCCACGCCGGCGTTGAGTTCCATGCCGGTATCAATCAGATAACCTGCATTTCCGAAGGCGGAGAACTTTTCATTGATATTGGCTTTCACGCCGCCCACAAGGCTCAAAAATAGATCTGCATTGCCTTCATAGGGCGTGTCCCAATACAGAGTCAATCCGTCATGATGAGCTCCATAGCCATAGATATAAAGTCCATTCATGTAATAAGGACTAATGGTGCTGAGGCCGTGTTCTGTAGCCATTAGCACATCTGCGCTTACTTCCAATATGCCGAGATCCAGCCCTGCGCGAACTGCGCCACCGAGACCCATAGTAGTATCATCTCCATCTTCGTTAATGTCCATTTGAATATCCAAAAAGGCTGTGATGTCAAGGGTTATAGGTTCAAAATCAAGCGCTACATAAGGCATGAAGCTAATGTTTGCATCTTTGCTCATGCGATCAAAATGATAGAAACCATAAGCACCCATAGGGAGGAATCCATCAGTTGCTAAGTTAAGCATCAAAGTAGTTTTGTCGTCATGCGCAAACTCGCCGCCCTCGTGGGTTTTGATGAATCCAAATTCCGAGCTGAAGCTATCGCCAAATTCTTTGGAGAGCATTACTCCTGCGAATGAATCGTCCAAGACCAGACTATTGCGATCAGCCCATTCCATGAGGCCAAACTTGATTTTTGCCCCGATTGCATTGATTGAATAGTCGATATATGCTTCTCTGATGTGGAGGCTTTCGTTGGTTCCCACAGCTGCACCGCCGTTTCCCCAAACGAAGTCGCCTATTTCGGCTTGCATGTGGAATTCGAGGTCTTGATGAAGCTGTGAATCCAAGAAAAGGTTTACTCTTCCGTCCACCCAAGCTCCGTCGTCTTCGTTCCAGTTGTTCGCGAAAGCTGCACGTGTGCGACTTTCTCCGCTGATGTCAAATTCGATTGCGCCAAGTCCCACGATGAGAACGAGAACGCTCATGATTAATACGATCTTTTTCATTTTTGTTTCCTTTTATTATTAGTTTCTCTTTATAAAAAGATAAACGCTTCAAATGAGAAAGCAAATCGTAGGGCGCATTATATCATCTTTATGCCCAGTTCCTCCTGCATGATTGCGATGTTTTTGGCTAAGTTTGGCAGGATTCTTACGCCGCGTTTCAGCACCTCAAGCTCGTTCTCATATTCTTTTTCTCCAGCAACATAGATGCGCTCTTTATCAGGCATTTTCTGTGAGTTTTGTAAGCTTTCACAGATCTGAGTAGTGGTGTTTTTAAATTCTTCAATTTCTATGAAAAAATCTATATTTATCGCCAGGAAGAAGTGTCCTAAGTGGTATGGTGCTGGCTTTCCGCTCTCATCGCGCCCCAAAAGTCCGTTCAAAAAGCTGCCGCCTTGCAGTGCCGCACAGAGGATTTCCACCATGGTTCCCAGCCCATAGCCCTTGTGTCCGCCCAGCGTCTCATCTGCTCCGCCTAAGGGAAGCAGCGCCGCTGTTTGATCCACAAGGTCTTTTAAAAGCCTCGGCGTATCCGTGTGTGGATTTCCCTCTAAATCGATCGCCCAGCCTGAAGGAGTATCACGCTCCTCGCGGGCAAATTGCTCTATTTTACCACGCTGAGAGATTGAGGTAGCGGCATCATATATAAAGGGATAGGGGAGGTTCGTGGGTGCGCCGAAACAGATGGGATTGGTTCCCAAAAGAGGGGAGACGCCATTGGTGGGGCATATCGACGGACGCGCGTTTGTGAAAGTCATGCCAATCATATCCTCTTTGGTAGCCATCTCCGCATAATATCCGCAAATGCCGTAATGGCTGGAGTTTCGTACGGCGACGGCGCCAATTCCATAAAGCCGAGCCTTGTCTATCGCGCTCTGCATCGCCTTGTGAGCGACCACGTGCCCCATGCCGTCGTTCCCATCCCAAAGCGCCGTAGCATAGCGATCTCGGATCACATCTATCTGAGTCTTGGGATTTTGTATGCCGAGCTTGATACGGTCATAATACATTTTCAGCCTGCCTATTCCGTGGGACTCAATTCCCTTTAAATCACTGGCAATGAGTATCTTGGAGCAAATCACGGCATCATCCTCCGGCACGCCGATCCTGATGAAAACTTCTTGCATAAATTCTTCTAAGACATGCATGGGCAAATATTGCATGCAAAACCTCCTCTTTCATCATGATTTCTTGATGCTCAAAATAAGCGCAAGAGATGAAAAACATATACGCACTTTTTAGCAATTTATGCAAACTGTCAATCAAATAATGGCAGATTTTAGGGTTTTTTAGAGATCGTCCTGAAAACGACCATGAGATAAGTCTCGTAAAGCCCCGATATTCAGTAGCTTACCCCATGCCTTGCTCATTGGATTCAGCTCATCTGATGCCTATGATATGCTCATGCCTATGACCACATCATGACCATATCATGACCAGAATCCTATAGGGAAGCCATGGCAAAAAAGGGAAAATCGGCGAGGGAAAACAAGATTTTGACTTGACCTGAGCGGCGGAATTTGTCCAATGGATTCATGAGAAAAATCATTCATATAGACATGGACGCTTATTATGCGGCAATTGAGATCAGGGAAGATCCTTCGCTGAAGGGGAAATGCGTGATCGTGGGCGGTTCGCCGAATAGCCGCGGCGTGGTCACCACCTGCTCTTATGAGGCTCGTAAGTATGGCGTTCACAGCGGAATGCCCTCCAGTCGGGCATGGAGGCTTTGCCCAAAAGGTATCTTCATTCGCACAGATTTTCCTCTGTATAAACAGGTTTCGAGAGAGATCCGCGAGGTCTTTTACAATTGGACAGACAAGGTTGAACCCGTGAGTTTGGACGAGGCATATCTGGACGTGACAGAGAATAAACACGGTGAAGACAGCGCCGAGACAATCGCGCAAAAGATTAAGGACGAGATATTTAGCAAGACCCGTCTCACCTGTTCGGCGGGAGTTTCCTTCAATAAGTTCTTGGCAAAGATAGGCTCGGACTTTCAGAAGCCGGATGGGCTGACCGTGATAGACGAAAGCCGCGCGCAGGAGATACTATTTTCCTTGCCCATAGAGAAGTTCCACGGCATCGGCAAAGTGACGGCGGCAAAGATGCGCAAACTGGGAATCTATAGCGGAAAGGAGCTGTATGGGCTTAGTATCAATGAACTTGTGGCTCATTTCGGCAAGGTCGGATTGTTCTATTATAATGTTGTGCGCGGGATAGATAGGCGCGAGGTTGTCTCGGATTGGGAGCCGAAGAGCATCAGTTGTGAAAATACTTTCTCTGAGGATATCGGTGATTTGGATGGCTTGATTGAGTGGCTGAAGCGCATCACAGAGCGGCTTGCGGGGCGAATGAAAAAGCAGGATATAATGGGTTCACAGATAAATATCAAGCTGAAATATGCCAATTTTGAGGTGATCACGCGCAGCATGCAATTGCCGCATCTCACGGATGAGGAAGAAGTTATCTATAGCTATGCAGAGCAGCTGCTTATTGCAAATTGGGATAGCACGCGTCCGGTGAGGCTTTTAGGAGTTGGTTTGGGTAAGCTGGATACGGAGGAAGAAAGCGAGCAGATGATGCTCGAATTCTAAAAGATCAGCCAGGAAGAGAGCAGCTTTCGGATCTCGTCCGCGCTTTCACAGCGGTTTAATCTCTCGCGGAAGCTCTTGCTGCCGGGTATTCCTTTCGCATAGTGGCTTAGCTGGGAGCGCATCTCTCTTACTACCTTTAATTCATTTTTATATTCCAGGGCATAATTTATGTGGGTGTTTGCGCCTTCTAAGATCATTTGTCTCGTTGCTGGCTGGTATGCGCCGGTTTTGAGATACTCTTTTATTTGAGAAAAAAGCCAAGGTTTGCCCAGGGCGCCGCGGCCTATCATCAGTCCATCACAGCCGGTTTGATCCAGCATAGCTTTCGCGCTTTCGGGGCTGTCGATATCTCCATTGCCGATCAGCGGGATGCTCAGCTTTTCTTTGAGAATGCGGATGTGATCCCAATTGCTTTTGCCGGAGAACATTTGGCTGGTGGTGCGGGAATGCAGGCAAATTATATCCGCGCCGCTTTCCTCCATCTCCAAACCAAAATCGAGGAAATTGAGGCTGTTCATATCCCAACCGCTGCGGAACTTTACGGAGAGTTTGCAGGCGCCGGAGATGGCTCGCTTTACCTCTTTCACCATTATGGATGCGCGCTCGGGGTCTTTCATCAATGCAGAGCCGGAGCCGCGTTTTACCACCTTCTTCACGGGGCAGCCCATGTTGATATCGATGAAATCGGGCTTTAGCGGTAGGAGTTTCTCGGCGGCTTTTGCCATAATCAGCGGATCGAAGCCGAATATTTGGATGAAAAAAGGGCGCTCGTATTCCGAGAACTCGGCATAGCACATAGTGTTTGGCTGATTGCGAACGATGCCGTCTGCGCTCACCATTTCGCTTACGAGATAGTCCGCTTGCCAATCCTTGCAAAGCCTACGGAAGGCTTGATCCGTGTAGCCGGCGAGCGGTGCGAGATAGAGCGGGACTTCAGCCACTGCGATATTTGCTTTTGATTGCGTCTATATCTACATCGTCGATGTATTGCTCGTCCATGTGCATGCGGGCAAATTCCAGGTGTATTCCTGCGTCTAAGAAGAAATCCAAGAGGTCTTTATCCAAATGCCCGTCTTTTACCATGAAACCCATGATGGTCAGCGATTCGGAGAGGGTCTTGGGCGTCTTATATGGCCTGTCCGCAGAGGTCAGCGCTTCAAAGATATCGGCAATGGCGATGATGCGGGATTGGATTGGAAGCTGGGACTCGTCCAGTCCTTTGGGATAGCCTTTGCCGTTTAGGGTCTCATGATGAGTGGCGGCGTAGAAGGCAACAT
>FZPS01000214.1_pt54 | contig 26590 bp, 19 predicted proteins | sample 1817821 | NCBI WGS metagenome assembly FZPS01 (sample SAMEA104158645, study PRJEB21678) | metagenome | place: Germany | collected 2015-04-21
GTATTCGACATGCCGTACAAGGCGGTATGCAGTGATATTACCTATCTAAAAAGCGGAGAGGGCTGGTTGTACCTGTGTACCGTGAAGGACATTGTCAGCGGCGAGATTTTGGGTGAAGCGTCCGGTACGTTGGTGAAGCCGCAGAAATCCCGCATTTCTTTACTGTGGCGCAAGGTGTTCAGCAGTTGGGTATCTTCAATGTATCCTAAAACATTCTGCAACACGAGGGCCTTGATGAAGCTTTCAAGCTGATATTTGCGCTTTCGGCCAAACCGCTGATAAAAGGCAAAATAAAACCGCGCCGGGATGATAGCATCCCAGTCAATGTGTTCGCTCAGCAACCGGAAAAATTCAGGTTGGTTTTCCTGCTGTGATCCGGACACTTGACAGTAGGTGTCGAAAAGTGCATCTGCACATTTTTATTTCGCATGGCTTCTTCTCCGTTTTTGTTGGCGTATTTGTGGCTTTGACACCTACAATTATACCGCAAAAACGGAGAAAAGTCAGATATTCTTGAGGCTCCAAAACCGCATTATTGCTGGGAATTTTGAGTTTCGCAATCGGCTATGGTATAATAAAGCGAAAGAGATTAATAGTCAGAAGGCAGGAGCGTAAACAATGGACCGAGATACCGCTGCAAAGCGCGCAGAACAGCTTCGTGAGCTGATAAAGGAATACAGCAGGCTGTATTATGAGTTTGACTCTCCGGCTGTTGAGGACGACGAATTTGACAAACTCACCCGCGAACTGCGTGAAATCGAGGAGGCCTTTCCCGAGCTTATTACTCCGGATTCCTATACGCAGCGGGTACAGGGCAGACCGTCGGAGTTGTTTGCCCCGGTAGTCCACGAGGTGCCGCTTGAAAGCCTGCAGGACGTTTTTTCTTATCAGGAACTCCTTGACTTTGACAGGAGGGTGCGGGAAGCCGCGGGCAATCCCGTTTATGTGGTGGAGCCTAAGATTGACGGGCTTTCGGTTGCGCTTGAATACATTAACGGGCGTTTTTTCAGAGGGGCGACCCGTGGAGACGGCCAGACCGGAGAGGACGTTTCGCACAATCTTCGCACAATCCGCTCGATACCTGAAAAGCTGAACAAAGCGCTGCCGAGGATTATAGTGCGCGGGGAAGTATATATGCCGCGCGAGAGCTTTGCGGCACTGGTCGCTCAGCAGGATTTGGAAGGCGAAAAGCCTTTTAAAAATCCCAGAAATGCGGCGGCAGGCTCCCTGAGGCAGAAGGACCCGGAAGTTACAAGAAAGCGCAATCTTGATTTGTTCGTGTTCAACCTTCAGCTGGTCGAGGGGGAAGAGATTAATTCCCATATTGAGTCGCTGGAGTTTATGAAAGAACTCGGCTTTCCAGTCCTTCCGTATTTTATCGCGTATAATATTGAGGAAGCAATCAAAGAGATAGAGAGAATTGGCAGCACACGTTCCTCACTGCCTTACGATATTGACGGCGCGGTTGTGAAGGTTAGTAACTTTACACAGCGCGCTGTACTTGGAAGCACCGCAAAGTTTCCACGGTGGGCCGCCGCGTACAAATACCCGCCGGAGGAAAAGCAGACGGTTCTGAAAAGCATTGAGGTTAATGTCGGGCGCACCGGCGTTCTGACTCCGACCGGCATATTCGAGCCTGTAACCCTTGCGGGCACCACTGTGAGCAGGGCGTCCCTGCACAATCAGGATTTTATTGATGAAAAGGGGATATGTATCGGGGATATGGTGGTTATCAGGAAAGCCGGGGATATTATACCCGAAGTGGTCAGGGTTGTTTCCCACCAACCCGGCGCAAGGCCGTATCAAATGCCGGAAAGCTGCCCTTCCTGCGGTAGCGCGGTTTCCCGTGAGCAGGGGGAAGTCGCTATCAGGTGCTCAAATCCCGAATGCCCCGCGCAGGTAATCCGCAATATAATCCATTTCGCGTCCAGAGACGCAATGGATATCGAGGGGCTTGGTCCCGCAGTTGTGGAGCAGCTTGTCGCCAACAACCTTATTCGCAGCGCTTACGACTTGTATTCGCTGAAAAAAGAAGCGGTCGCAAGATTAGAAAGGATGGGCGACAAATCGGCTGAAAACCTGATTAACGCAATAAACAAATCAAAGGAAAATGATTTGCACCGGGTGATTTACGCGCTTGGGATACGCCATATAGGTCAGAAGGCGGCAAAACTGCTCGCCGACCGCTTCAAGGACATAAACAGCCTTTTGAACGCCGGCTTTGAGGAAATTGCTTCGATTGAGGGCTTTGGCGGCATAATGGCAGAAGCCGTGGTAAGGTTTTTCGCGCTGCCGCAGAGCAGGCATTTTGTGGAAAAGCTTCGGGAGGCGGGGGTCAATATGAAGAGCAAAGCGGAAATAGCAGACAGCCGCTTTAAAGGCATGACATTTGTCCTGACGGGCGCCCTGCCCACGTTAAAAAGGGACGAGGCCACCGCGCTGATTGAAAAATACGGCGGCAAGGTGTCGTCCAGCGTGTCAAGGAATACTACCGTCGTTCTGGCGGGCGAGGACGCGGGGAGCAAGCTCGCGAAAGCCCAGCAGTTGGGTATCCGCATTATTGACGAACAGACTTTTTTGGATTTGTTAGAATAGCCGTCTCGACAGCTGCGACGGCTGTTTGCATGAAATACACACAGTAGGCTTTAAAACAGGCTTTTCTGAAGGGATGGAAAAAATGAAGGTTCTGATTGTCGGCGGGGTTGCGGGCGGCGCCACCGCGGCGGCCAGGCTGAGGCGGTTAAACGAGTTTTGCGAAATAATCCTGTTTGAACGCGGCGAGCATATCTCCTATGCAAACTGCGGACTGCCATATTATATCGGGGGAGTAATTGAGGACAGCGGGCAGCTTATCCTGCAGACCCCGGAGAGCTTTAAAGCGCGTTTTAATATTGACGTGCGGGTTAATAGCGAGGTTTTTTCCATTAATCCTGCGTCCAAAACCGTTGAGGTTAAAAGGGTTGATAACGGCGAGACCTATTCGGAAAGCTATGATTATTTGATTATTTCTACCGGCGCATACCCTATTTTTCCGGATATAAAGGGCGCCGACAGTGAAAGGGTTTTTACCCTGCGCAGTATTGCCGACACCTTCAGGATTAAAGATTTTATTGACAGGAATAAACCACGGCGCGCCGCGGTTATCGGCGGGGGATATATCGGCGTCGAGGTGGCGGAAAACCTGCATAAATCAGGCCTTGAGGTAACCATTATCGAAAAGGCAAATCAGGTAATCGCCTCGATTGACTGCGACATGGCGGCACAGGTGCACCGGCATATTGAAAAAATGGGCGTGCGTCTGCTGCTGGAAAGCACGGTCCACGCAATAACCGATGACAAGGGCGAGCTGCGGATTGCCGTTGACAGTGATGAAATCACTGCGGACATGGCGGTGATGGCGGTCGGTGCTCTACCTGATACCGCGCTTGCAAAGCGGGCGGGGCTAAAGCTGAACCAGCGGGGCTCTATTATCGTGGACAGGTATATGAGAACCTCCGTACGGGATATTTATGCGGTCGGGGATGCTGTCGAGGTTACCGATTTTATTACGGGGCAGCAAACATTCATTCCACTTGCCGGCCCCGCAAACAAACAGGGGAGGATTGCGGCCGACAATATATGCGGTCTTAAGAGCGAATATACGGGGACTCAGGGGAGCTCCATCCTCAAGGTTTTTGATTTGACGGTCGCCGCGACCGGAATTAACGAAAAAACCGCCAAAAAACTCGGTATCGATTACGATAAATCCTTTACCTTTTCGCCCTCCCATGCGTCCTATTACCCCGGTGCGTCCACAATGACAATGAAAGTACTGTTCGAAAAACGCAGCGGAAAAATACTTGGGGCGCAGATTATCGGACATGAAGGGGTGGACAAACGCTGTGATGTGATAGCCACCGCAATACGGTTTGGGGCAACGGCGCATGACTTAACAAAGCTGGAGCTTTGTTATGCCCCGCCTTATTCCAGCGCAAAGGACCCGGTGAACATCGCAGGGTATGCGATAGAGAATATCTTGCAGGGCAGGGTGAAGCACTACCACTGGCACGATGTAGACAGCCTGCCCCGCGATGGCAGTGTAACACTTCTGGATACCCGCACTGGCTCTGAATATCAAAAAGGGCATATTGACGGTTTTATAAACATACCGCTGGACAGATTGCGGGAACACCTGCGGGAACTCGACAAATCCAAGCCGGTATATGTTCTCTGTCAAATCGGATTGCGCGGATACATAGCCTGCAGGATGCTGACACAGCATGGCTTCGACTGCTATAACCTGAGCGGCGGTTACCGGTTGTATCAATCCATATTCGGCAGGAGCGCGGTACACCAAAATGAGATGATAAACCCGGAAACCCAGCTGCCCAAAGACCTTCCCGATAACGGGAAAAATGATAAATAAAGTTTTTTAATACTTTTCTTTAAAGTTTTCAGTCTCCGTGCGACGGCATGGGGCCTGATTTTTTATATAAAAACTAAAAAAATTCTGGAATTTGACGATATATTTACTGACAGGAAGCGAATGACACCTTGCAGCGTACGGGCAGGTAGAATGAGCTTCCAAGGAAAGGATTCCAAATAAAAAAATCAAGGAGGATTGAAAATGCGTATTAACCACAATATCTCCGCAATCAACACTTTCAGGCAGTACAACGCAAACACACTGAAAGCCAGCAAATCCATGGAAAAGCTTTCCTCTGGTTTGCGCATCAACCGTGCGGCTGATGACGCGGCTGGTCTTTCGATCTCCGAAAAAATGAGGAGCGAAATCGCCGGGGTTAACCAGAGACTTAGGAACACTCAGGACAACATTTCCCTGATTCAGACTGCCGAGGGCGCTCTGAACGAAGTTTCGGACATGCTCGTCAGGATGAAGGAACTCATCACCCAGAGCCAGAACCCCACCTACACATCCGAGGACATCGCAAACATCAGGCTTGAGCTGGAGCAGCTTGCGGATACAATCGGCGAATACGACTCAGAAGATGAAAACAACTGCAAGGGCATTATCGGCACCACAACCTTTAACGGCAAGAAAGTTTTCTCGGACATTAGTTTCACCCCGGTTACGGCAGACGCCACTCTCGAGGATATAGACGCTGCAATAGGGGAGATCAACACCGAAAGGGCGAGGTTCGGCGCTCTGCAGAACAAGTTTGAGCATGAAATCAACAACGACAGCACCTATCATGAGAACCTGCAGGCAGCCGAATCGCGTATCCGCGACGTCGACATGGCCGAAGAGATGATGGAGTATACCAAGAACAACATACTGGTTCAGGCTGCGCAGGCTATGCTTGCACAGGCTAATTATCTTCCCCAAGGGATTCTCCAGCTCTTGAATTCCTGAAAGTCAGGCACAGTAGCCGCCGGATATGACTCGGAGGCATGAACGCCAGTAAACCCGCCAAACGGCGGGTTTACTGGCGTTCTATACGATTTATGCCTTAATCAAGGCGTTTGATTAAAAGTCAAGCGCCGTCCTGCTCAATCAGCAGTCCTATTGCGTTTGCAGCGGCTTTTGCCGCGCTGATTGTATCGTAATCCGGTTTGTTGTCAAGGCCGGCGGCTTCGCGTTCCTGATTCCAGATGACATGCAGCACGCAGCCGGCGCGCAGCTTTCTTGCGGCGGCAACGGTAAAAAGCGCGGCGCATTCCATTTCAGAGGCAAGGCACCCGCCTTTAATCCATGCTTCCCACTGGTTTTTAAGCTGGTACGAGACCGGTGATTCCTCCGGACTGTGCTGCCCGTAAAACGAATCCTTGCTCTGCACTACCCCTACGTGGACTTTTTTTCCGAGTTTTCCGGCGGCTTCAACCAGCGCGCGGGTTACCTTAAAATCAGATACTGCGGGGAACTGGACCGGAAGGTATTCAAGGGAGGTGCCTTCCTGCCTGATGGCGGCATTCGCAATCACCAAATCCCCGCCGAGGACATCTTTGGACATGCCGCCGCAGGTGCCGACGCGTATCATGGTGTGTACGCCACATTTTGCCAGCTCCTCGACGCAAATCGCCATGGACGGGCCGCCTATCCCGTGCGAGGCGACAAGAACCCGACTGTCGGATATTTTGCCTGCCCATACTGTGTACTCGCGGTTACTCGCGACAAACTCCGGCTGTTCAAGCAAGCGTGCAATACTCTCGACGCGTTCGGGGTCTCCGGTGAGGATGGCATATTCGGCGCCCTGACCGGGGGTAATCCCTATATGATACATGGCGGTTTTATTGAAATCCATCTCGTCCCACCTCCGGTTTATAAAACAAACCCGCCCACCCGGCTGCGGGCGAACGGATTATTGTTCAAAACATATCCTTTTTATACAGCAGGTACCCGACTCCCGCCATCAGCACAACAGACAACACCACCGGGAACCAGAAAAACTGGCTTAACGGCAACCCGCTTACATTCATGCCGTAAAAACCGGCTATTATATTCGGTATGGATATCACTATTGTGATGGACGCCAGTATTTTCATCACGATGTTGAGGTTGTTTGATATTACCGAGGCAAACGCGTCCATCGTGCCCGACAGGACGTTCAAATATATATTGGACATTTCAACGGCCTGCTTAATCTCAATCAGGACATCTTCAAGAATATCCTGGTCGTCTTCGTACATTTTGATGTACCTGCCGCGCATCATTTTCTCAATCGTGGTTTCGTCCGATTTCAGCGAGGTGGAAAAATAAACAAGGGATTTCTGCAAATCCAGAAGCTGGATAAGCTCCTTGTTTTTCATGGATTTTCTCAGTTGTTTTTCAAGCTGGATTGAGATTTTGTCAATCTGTTTTAAGTGCTGAAGGAAACGGGTTGCGACACGCAGCATGATATATAGCACGAACTGGGTTTTAAGGTTGGTCTGGACGTTTTTAACTACCCCTTCGGCGAATTCGGTGATAATCGAGTTTTCGCGCAGAGATATGGTGATTACATGACCGTCGGTAACAAGAATTCCAAGCGGCATGGTAAAGTAATCGATACCGTTTTCGCTGACCTCGGATACCGGGGTGTCAATAATAATTAAGGTGATGCCGTCTTCACATTCAATGCGGGAGGTTTCGTCCTCGTCCAAAGAGGCGCGGATAAAATCGGGTTCAATCGAAAAATTGGATATCAGGAAATTGATTTCCTTTTCATCAGGATTTACAACATCAATCCAGCACCCGTCCTCAACCTGCTCAATACGACGAATGCGTCCGTTGATGGTTTTGTAGTATGATATCATTCACATACCCCTTTCGGGGGCGAACTATAAATGGATATGGTTCGCCCCGTTTTTTGTATTTCGCTTGCAGGATAAATCAGCAGGGTCAGGACTCACCATATCCACCTCCAAACACAATTAAATATCCTAATACTTGTAGTATATCATAATCGATAAAGTTTTCAAGACCAAATAAACAATAGAGTTTTAGCAAATCATAAACCCGGCCGCAGGGCCGGATTTTCAGGGTTTTTAAGTGCTTGACACAGTATCACAAATGTGATATTATAACTCTCGCTGCATGGGGACATACGAATATTTGCGGGTGTAGTTCAGTGGCAGAACCCCAGCCTTCCAAGCTGGTCGCGTGGGTTCGATTCCCATCACCCGCTCCAGTATCCCTTTTATATCGTATGCGCTTGTAGCTCAGCCGGATAGAGCATCTGCCTTCTAAGCAGAGGGTCAGGGGTTCGAGTCCCTTCAGGCGCGCCATCATGGTGGGTATAGCTTAGCTGGTTAAAGCGCCAGTTTGTGGCACTGGAGACCATCGGTTCGAATCCGATTATCCACCCCAATCTATAAAAGGGCACCCGGTACTCCGAGTGCCCTTTCCCAATCGGGGGCATATCCGGCTGTTGTTGCGGCCAATGGTAAAAGGGATGCAAATAATAATGGGATGTAGTCTAATGGTAGGACAACAGACTTTGACTCTGTGTGTGCTGGTTCGATTCCAGCCATCCCAGCCAGAAAAAACGGCAATTTGCGAGAGCAGATTGCTGTTTTGCTTTTTGTGGACAGCACGCCAAAGAGCGAAACAATTTTCGAACACCTAAACCAGCGGACAATATGGCACCGTGCTCTGCGCCGGCGGGATTACGACTCTTTTCAAATATATAAATATTTGTTATAATAAAAGGAACAGATTTTTTTTGGAAAGACTATTAAAGGTGGCGGGAAAATGGGCGGCCATATGCATGCAGGGCACCGTGAACGGCTGAAAAAACGCTTCCTTAGGGACGGGCTCCGGGGGTTTGAGCCGCATCAAATCCTCGAACTGCTGCTGTTTTACGGTATTCCGCGCAGAGACACAAACCCGATTGCGCATGAGCTTATCAACACGTTCGGCAACCTTTCCGGAGTGCTTAAAGCCCCTTATGACGAACTGCTCAAAGTAAAAGGGGTTACTCCGGGTTCAGCCACCCTTATCTGTTTTTGCGGGCAGTTGATCAGGGAATACTACGACAGCGAGGCCTCAAAAAAAGATATAGTCCTCGACAGCACCGAGAAAATGGGGGAGTACATACTTCCAAAATTCTTCGGGGAGCGCAATGAAAGGGTTTTGCTGGTTTGCCTTGACAATAAATGCAAGGTGCTGCACTCCTCGTTTGTTTCGGAGGGGAGCATTAACGCGACCGAAGTCAGCGTGCGAAGGATACTTGAACAGGCTATCCGAAACCACGCGACCGCGGTTGTGGTGGCGCACAACCATCCTAGCGGGTTCGCGCTGCCCAGCGTCGAGGACCAGAAAACCACAAAAGTCCTCACTAACGCGCTCAACGTCGCGGGCATACAGCTTGTGGACCACCTGATTGTGGCGGACGACGATTATGTCTCGCTGCGCAGCACAAAAATGCTCACTCATTTGTTCAAGCCGGATAAAATCATTGAATAACCGCAATTTAATGCACGCATTATATTGACTTGGAGGATTACCCTATGGATTGCTTTCGACTAAAATCTGATTTTAAACCTACCGGCGACCAGCCGAAAGCAATTGAAGCTCTGACAAATGGGGTTCTGGACGGTATGATGGAGCAGACACTGCTTGGGGTTACCGGTTCAGGAAAAACCTTCACCATGGCAAACGTTATCGCGAACGTCAACCGCCCGACTCTGGTGCTCGCCCACAACAAAACCCTCGCCGCGCAACTTTGCAGCGAGTTCCGCGAATTTTTTCCGGAGAATGCGGTTGAATATTTTGTCAGCTACTACGACTATTACCAGCCGGAGGCGTATATTCCGCAGACAGACACCTATATTGAAAAGGATTCCGATATCAACGAGGAAATCGACAAACTCAGGCATTCGGCCACCTCGTCGCTTGCCGAGCGCAGAGATGTGATTATTGTCGCCAGCGTTTCGTGCATATACAGCCTCGGCAGCCCGATTGACTACCGCAGTCAGGTGATTTCCCTGCGGCCGGGCATGCGCAAAAGCCGCGACGAACTGCTCGCGAAGCTGGTGGAAATCCAATATGAGCGCAACGATGTCAATTTTACCCGCAATAAATTCCGGGTGCGCGGTGATGTGGTTGAAATCTTTCCGGCGTATTCGGGCGAAACGGTAATCCGAGTCGAGTTTTTTGGCGACGAAATCGACAGAATAAGCGAAATCAACCCGCTGACCGGAGAGCTTAAAGCGGTTGTCAGCCATGCGGCAATATACCCCGCGTCCCACTATATCGTGCCACCTGAAAAGATGGAGGACGCGATAAAGGAAATCGAAAGGGAGCTTGAAGAGCGGGTAGAATACTTTAAAAGTCAGGGAAAGCTGCTTGAGGCGCAGCGGATTTTGCAGCGTACCCGCTATGATATCGAAATGCTTCAGGAAATCGGCACCTGCAAGGGGATTGAGAACTATTCGAGGATACTCGCGGGCAGACCGCCCGGCAGCACACCGTACACCCTGCTGGACCATTTCCCCGGCGATTTTCTGCTGCTGGTTGACGAATCCCATGTAACCATTCCGCAGGTGCGCGGGATGCACGGAGGGGATTACGCCCGCAAAAGGAACCTTGTGGACTACGGGTTCCGCCTGCCGAGCGCGTTTGACAACCGCCCGCTGAATTTTGAGGAGTTTTACAGCCGTGTCAATCAGGTCATATATGTCAGCGCCACCCCCGCTGAATTTGAGCGTCGGCGCAGCGCGCAGGTGGTGGAGCAGGTAATCCGCCCGACCGGGCTTGTGGACCCCGAAGTGTTTGTAAAGCCTGTTGAGGGACAGATAGACGACTTAATCGGGGAAATCCGGGCACGTGCCGAGCGCGGCGAACGTGTACTGGTAACCACCCTTACAAAAAAGATGGCCGAAGATTTGACGGTCTATCTGCAAAACCACGGTATCAGGGTCAGATACATGCACCACGACATCGACACCATTGAGCGGATGGAGATAATCCGAGATTTGCGCCTTGGGGAGTTTGATGTTTTGGTCGGTATCAACCTTTTGCGCGAGGGGTTGGATTTGCCGGAGGTTTCGCTTGTGGCCATCCTTGACGCGGACAAGGAAGGGTTCCTGCGCTCCGAAACGTCTTTAATTCAGACTACCGGTCGCGCCGCAAGAAACGTCAACGGCATGGTGATAATGTATGCTGACAGCGTAACCCCCTCGATGGAGCGCGCAATCAGCGAAACCAACCGCCGCCGTGCAATTCAGATGCAATACAACAGAGAACACGGAATTACCCCGCGAAGCATTTATAAGGACGTGCGGGACGTGATTGAAATTTCTTCCCGCGGCAGGGATTTGGATAACGCCGCAAGAAAGCTCAGCAGAAAAGAACGCGAGGAACTGATAGAAAAACTGACGCGCGAGATGAAAAACGCAGCGCGGCTGCTTGAATTCGAGCATGCGGCTTATTTGCGGGACCGCATAAGAGAGTTAAGAGAAGGGAAATAGAAAGGACTTGGATTACTGGTGCAGAACAAGATAATCATAAAAGGAGCAAGGGAGCACAACCTTAAAAACATAGACCTTGAACTGCCGAGGGACAAGCTGATTGTGTTTACCGGCCTTTCGGGGTCGGGGAAATCGTCGCTGGCTTTTGACACCCTTTATGCCGAGGGGCAACGCAGGTATATCGAAAGCCTTTCGTCCTATGCCCGGCAGTTCCTCGGCCAAATGGACAAGCCGGACGTTGATTACATCGAAGGGCTGTCTCCCGCGATTTCAATTGACCAGAAGACGACCTCAAAAAATCCCCGTTCCACAGTCGGCACCGTAACCGAGATTTTCGATTATTTAAGGCTGCTTTATGCCACTATCGGGGTGCCGCACTGTCCGGTCTGCGGGCGCGAAATCAACCAGCAGACGGTGGACCAGATTGTGGACAGGATACTTTCGCTTCCGGAGGGGACAAGAATTCAGATACTGGCTCCGGTTGTCCGGGGGCGAAAAGGGGAGTATGCCAAAGAATTTGAAAACGCCCGCAAATCCGGTTATGTCAGGGTGCGGGTTGACGGGATAATCTACGATTTGTCCGAAACCATCAAACTCGACAAAAACAAAAAACACACAATCGAGATAGTGGTTGACCGGCTTGTGATTTCTCCGGAAATCAGGGGGCGGCTGGCGGATTCGGTAGAAACCGCAACCTCCCTTTCGGGCGGGCTGCTGACGGTTGATGTCGTGGGCGGGGAGGAGCTTGGTTTTTCGCAAAACTATGCCTGTCCGGAGCACGGGGTCAGCGTGGAGGAGCTGACCCCGCGCATGTTTTCGTTCAACAACCCGTTTGGCGCGTGTCCGAAATGTACCGGGCTCGGCATTTTCATGTCCATTGACCCGGACCTGATTATACCGAACAAGAACCTTTCAATCAGGGAAGGCGCAATCCGCGCCAATGGGTGGAGTTATATCGACGGCGGCACCATCGCCCAGATGTATTTCGAGGGGCTGGCGAGGCATTACGGCTTTTCACTCGACGTGCCGGTCAGCAAGCTGCCAAAAGAGGCGTTGGATGTCATTCTCTACGGCACTAAGGGCGAGAAAATTAAAATGACACGTAAAAACGAGTACGGCGAAGGCTCGTATTCTGTCGGATTCGAAGGGATTGTAAACAATCTTCAGCGGCGGTACAGGGAAACAAACAGCGATTGGGTCAGGTATGAGCTCGAATCCTATATGAGCCAAATCCCCTGCCCTGAGTGCAACGGTAAGAGGCTGAAGCCGGAAAGCCTTGCGGTAACAGTTGGCGGACTGAATATTGCCGAGCTGAGCGATATGTCGGTCGGGGACGCGCTGGATTTCATAAAGGGCATTAAACTGACCGAGCGGGAGCGGATGATTGCCGACAGGATTTTAAAGGAAGTAATCGAACGGCTGGGTTTTTTAAAAAATGTCGGGCTGGACTATCTCACCCTTTCCCGGTATGCGGGCACGCTGTCGGGCGGGGAAAGCCAGCGTATCAGGCTTGCGACCCAAATCGGCTCCTACCTTATGGGCGTGCTTTATATTCTGGACGAACCCAGCATCGGCCTGCACCAGCGCGACAACGGCAAGCTGTTAAAAACCCTTTTCAGGCTGCGCGACCTTGGAAACACCCTGATAGTGGTCGAGCATGACGAGGAGACCATCCGCAGCGCCGATTGGGTGGTTGACATCGGGCCGGGCGCGGGTATTCACGGCGGACAGATAGTGTATCAGGGGACGGTTGATAAGATTATTGAGTGTGATAATTCAATCACCGGTCAATACCTGAGCGGGAAAAAATCCATACTGGTACCGCAAAAACGGCGCAGCGGGAACGGCAAGCTGCTGACTGTAAAAGGCGCGGCTGAAAACAATCTCAAGAATATAGAGGTTAAATTCAAACTGGGGGTGTTCAACTGCGTAACAGGCGTTTCGGGTTCGGGCAAATCCTCACTTGTCAATGAAATAGTCTATAAGCGTCTGGCAAACGAGCTCAACCACGCCCACACCAAAGCGGGCGCTCACAAGGAAATTCTGGGGATTGACGCGCTTGACAAGGTAATCGACATCAACCAGTCTCCAATCGGGCGCACCCCGCGTTCCAATCCCGCCACTTATACAGGGGTTTTCAGCAGCATACGGGAACTGTACGCGAGCACTACCGACGCGAAGATGAGGGGCTTTTCAATCAGCCGCTTTTCTTTCAACGTCAAAGGCGGGCGCTGCGAAGCCTGTCAGGGGGACGGTATCACCAAAATTGAAATGCACTTTTTGCCGGATGTCTATGTTCCGTGCGAGGTCTGCAAGGGCAGGCGGTACAACCGCGAGACCCTGTATGTGCGCTATAAGGGCAAAAACATTCACGACGTTTTGGAGATGACGGTTGAGGAAGCGCTTGAGTTTTTTGGCAACATTCCGAAGATAAAAAGAAAGCTCAAAACCCTGTATGATGTCGGCCTTGGATATATCAAGCTGGGGCAGCCGGCGACCACCCTGTCGGGGGGAGAGGCGCAGCGGGTGAAACTCGCGACCGAGCTTTCCCGCAGAGCCACCGGCCGCACCCTCTATATTCTGGACGAGCCAACGACCGGTTTGCACGCCGCGGATGTTCACAGGCTGATTAACGTGCTGCAAAAACTGGTGGATGACGGAAACACCGTTATCGTGATTGAGCACAACCTTGATGTAATCAAGACCGCGGATTATATTATTGATTTGGGCCCCGAAGGCGGGGACAGGGGGGGCTATATAGTCGCGTGCGGAACCCCCGAAGAGGTCGCGGACTGCGAAAAATCATATACCGGCCAGTATTTAAGGCGGGTTTTGAAAGGGAACGGGTGAACGGTTAAAGAATTTACAATTCTTTAATATACTGATATATTTGGTTTAGTATGATAAAGTTAAAGTTTTACGACAATAATCAGGCGAAGGGAAAGGCAAGGCGCCTATGTTCGGGTATGTGCGTATATACAAGCCTGATATAAGGTTTTCGGAATACGAACACTATCAGGGAATCTACTGCAGGCTGTGCAAACAGCTCGGCAGAAAATACGGGTTGCTGGCGTGTGCGACATTGAGCTATGATTTTACCTTCCTTGCGCTGCTCGGCATGGCGCTGGACGACGGGTGCGCCGGGTTCAAAAAAGCCCGATGCCTGTTCAATCCGTTCAAGAAAAAAGTCTGCTGCTGCGAGAACCGGCACATAGATTTTGCCGCCGCCGCCGCGTCAATCCTGATTTATCACAAACTTTTGGACAATATATCCGACAGCCGTTTTATTTCATCAATACCGTCCCGACTGCTTTTGCCTTTTGCGTACCGCGCAAAGAAAAAAGCGGCGGGCAAACGGCCACAGCTTGACAAAATTATAGACGACTGCATGTCAAAACAGGCGGAGATAGAGGCAAAAGGCGCAGACTGCATTGACGCCGCCGCGGAGCCGACCGCGCGGATTACCTCAAAGCTCGCGCAGGATATCTGCGGCAACGGCTGCGAAAAGCGGCACAGGGTGCTTGAACGGTTCGGATACTGCCTCGGCAGATGGATTTATCTGGTTGACGCCGCCGATGACCTGATGGACGATATTGAAAAAGGGGAGTACAACCCGCTGACAGATTATCTCGGAATGGATTACATTGACAAAAACAAGGACACAGAAGGCTTTTTGTCGCAGTTAAAACCAATGCTCAACGCGTGCCTTGCCGAATGTATCTCTGCCTATAACCTGCTTGAAATAAAACGTTTTGACGGGCTGATTAGAAACATCTTGGAGCAGGGAATGCCGTCTGTACAAGAGCATGTGCTTTCAAAAAAGGGGAATAATGATGAGCGCTTACGACCCGTATAAAGTTCTGGGCATTTCGCCTAACGCCACCGATGAAGAGGTAAAGGAGGCGTACCGCGAGCTCGCCAGAAAATACCATCCCGACAATTATACAAACAACCCGCTGTCCGACCTTGCCGAGGAAAAAATGCAGGAAATTAACGAGGCGTACGACATGATAGTCAAGATGAGGCGACAAGGCGGGTATCAAGGCAATGCCGGTGGCGCCGGAGGTTATCAGGGTGACAGCAAATACTACGATATACGTAACATGATAAACGCGGGCAGGATACTGGACGCGGAAATGCTGCTTGACGGAATTCCGCCGGCGGCTCGCAATGCGGAATGGCATTATTTAAAGGGCAGCGTGCTCTACAGAAAAGGCTGGCTTGAGAGCGCTCACCACCACTTTATGACCGCCGCGCAGATGGAGCCGTCAAACATGGAATACCGCAATGCGCTTAACCAGATAGATTTTCAAAGGCGGTCGGGCGGCTACCGCACAGATACCGAAAGGCGCGGCGACGGCTGTTCCGGCTGTGACGTCTGCACCGGACTAATATGCGCCGATTGCTGCTGCGAATGCATGGGAGGAGATTTGATACGCTGTATCTGATTTTGGGAAATCCGGGTACCGCATTCTTTTACAAAAACAGGAGGTAGTTGGATTGAAACAGGCCGGCAGGATTGCGCTCGGAGGGGTGTTGGGTGCGCTTTCGCTGACTTTATTGATGTTTACGGTCTTCCCGATAGGCAGGTTCACCCTGCCCGCAATTGCCGGAGCGGTTCTGATACCTTTTGTAATCGAGTTCAGCCCGCAAAGAGGATTGTTAATCTATGCTGCGGTTGCGGTTGTCTCACTGTTCATTGTCCCCGACATTGAAGCAAAGGTGCTGTTTATAGGTTTTTTCGGTTACTACCCGATACTCAAATCCCTTTTTGAGAGCCTTGCCAGTCGTTGGTTTGAGTGGCTTGCAAAACTCGCGGTTTTCAATATATCGGTGGTGCTGTCTTATTTGCTGCTGATATATGCGTTTAGATTTAATCCCGGGTATTTTTCGCTGTTCGGCGTCAATATCGTATATTTTCTCATTGCCGCCGGAAATATCGCTTTTTTGCTGTACGACAAGGTACTGACAAATCTGGTTACATTGTATATCCGTGTTCTACATCCGCATATAGTAAAGATTTTCAGGTTGTAAAGCCAATAAAAGATATGTGCATGATCAAAAGCCTGCGGCTGCGTTCCGCAGGCTTCCTTTTTTGTCGGAAAGAGAAAGCAGGCGACGGTTTTGCAAGCGGGTGCGTCAGGTTGGGGCTGAATTACAAACATTAACCATTTTTTCACAAAACCTGATTTATTACCAACTATTGCTTAACTATTAATTGTTGAAATGATAGATTTTTCTCATAATTTGAATATTTGTATGGAAGTGCTAGTTTGAAACAAACCACTACTCAACCGCCCCAAAAAAGGGTACAGCAAAGCTGACCGTTGGATAACGGTCGAAAAAGAAATAGCCGTCAGCTACGCGACTTCGCCGGTCTCTTCGTCTACAATCACAAAACCTTTGCCGCGAAGGAACGCGACAGCCTGAGCCGTGGTTAGTTCACGAGAGACAGGCGGCTTGTCAGCCTTTTGATAAAGCTCGGCATTGTAAGCCTCGTTCTTGATGAGCATATGCCAAATAGCGGTTAAGAGTTTCCGGGCGATGGCAATAACGGCTTTTTTACCGCAGCGACGCTTTTTGAGTTGCTGGTACTTGTTTTTGAGTTCGGGGTGCTTGTCTGACTTGCTGACAGCGAGCGCGATCTGAACAAGGAGCGGCTTCAGATACGCCCCCGCGCGACCGATGCGAGTAGTCTTCTTCTTGCCCGCGCTCTCCTGATTCTGCGGCGTAAGCCCTGCCCAAGACGTTAGCTTTTTAGCCGTTTCAAACACGGACATATCAACGCCGATTTCCGCAAGGATACGAATAGCGGTCAACGGGGAGCTGATACCCGGAACGGTCAAAAGCAAGTCGATTTGGGGCTGATACTTTTTAGAAAGCTTGTAAATCAGAGTTTCAAGAGAGATTTTCAAATCGTTGATGTTGTTAACATGCTGCCGAATCAGGTTAAGCTTTGCAGCTTGTATAAAGTCGAGTTCCCCGTCAAGAGCCGCATGAATTTTTTCGGGAGATGATTTGCATTTGCCGCTAACCAACCCGCCCAATTCAAAGTCCCCGTTGCCATGTTCGAGCAAAGCGTCAAGCACACGAGTTGCGCTCTTGCCGAAAACATCGGAGAATACATCGTCCAACTTGAAGTTGCACACGGTCAGGCAGTTTTGGGCGCGATTTTTTTCGCCGGAAGCAAAACCCGTCAGCTTGACGTAATAACGGCACAAGTCGCGCAGTTGCCGAATGTCAGGCGGTGGAATAAAGCTGGAGCGCACCAAATCGCACTTGAACAATTCGGCAATCCACTTCGCGTCCTTCTTGTCGGTTTTCTTGCCCTTGATCGCCTTGACGTACTTGGGGTGCGTCAGGCAGACGTTGATATCGGCTTTTTCAAGGGCATTGAAAACCGGGATCCAATACTTGCCGCACGATTCCATGCACACATCGCGGCAGTTGTAAGATGCGAGCCAAGCGGCTAACTTCCGCAAATCGCCCGTGAATGTCGAGAACCTCCTGATGTGATGTTCAGTGCGGCTGTGTTCGTCGGTCACGGCGATGCACGCTACCAAAAAGTTTTTGTGTACATCCATTCCGCAGCATACCGGGTAAACGATTTCTACTGTTCTTGCCATTGAGTTCCTCTTTTCATTAAAAATTTGAGGAGCGGCATTGACTGGACGTCCTGTTAAAAACGAGTAATGTCTTTACAATGATTAGTTTACAGGTTTAACGACCTACTTGTTGGTGCTTGAACGAACGTCCGGCGACTTATTGACATACGAGATAGCGACAAACCGCTTCACCACTCACCTCCGCGTGCTCTGTAGTATACCGTCCCACAGAGTATATTCTAACAGATTTAAGCGGTAAATTAAATCCACAGCGATCGGCAACCACGTTTCATTCCTTGTTGGTGCCTTTCGCAGAAAGGTATGGTCTTTGACATGAAAAAGATAGGCAAAAAAGTTTTATCTTTAGTCTTGTCCCTTACTCTTTGTGCAGTATTTATTATCTCATCGGCTTTTACAGCGCTTTCGGCTGGTGAATCCGAAGAAAACCTGACCACCGTCAGAGGAACTCTTACTATCAACGGCTTAACGCAGGAAGAGATTGAAGCTTTTGATCCGGATAATTGATTTTTAAACGTGAGTGCAGTATAATATCATTTAATGCATATTTTTCTTAAATTTGTGCAGCTGCGACAATTAAAGCGGCTATCACAAAAGGCGGGGGAACCAAAAAATGCGGCTCAAACAGGCGTTACGGTTTATTCTATTAATATCGTGCGTTTTGGTGTTATGCTCTAACACCGCGTATGCATATATTGACCCGGCAACCACCTCATACATAATACAGATTGTTGCTGGCCTTTTTATTTCATTGGGCGTTCTAGCAGGAACGCTGTCTGCCAAAATCCGCGTTTTCTTTTTAAACCTTCGGATAAACCTGATGAAACGGAAGATTGCGCGCGAGGCGGCAAGGGAGCGAAAACGCAACAAAAACGTGCAGATTGCGGCTTCGCCGGCATACCCGCAAAGCGCGGGTATAGCCTTGCCGGTTAGCAAAGGCGCGTTTTTGATTGCGGACGACCGCACTTTCCTTCAGCGGATGAAATTATCTGCGCCGGTGGTCGGCTGTTTTACATTCACCTTTGTTTTGTTCGGAATATTTGATTTATATGTCGGCAACTACAAACTGTTTCCGTTCGCGCTTAAGGATATCTGGTTGAATGTGCTGCTGCTGGCGCTGTTTGTGTATCTATTGATACAAATTGTATTTTTCCTGCTCAAAGGCCGCATTTTTGATATCTTGCTCTCGCTTTTGTTAGGCTTTCTGATAGCCGGCTACATTCAGGGTAATTTTCTCAACCTTGATTTGGGACAGCTCACAGGCGACGCTATTCCATGGCAGTCTTATACCACCCATGCATTGGTAAACCTAACTATCTGGGCTGCGATTGCCGCTCTTCCGGTTATTTTAAGATATTTCAGCAGGCGGGTCTGGAAAGCGGTTTTGACGTTTATATCCGTACTGTTAATCGGCATGCAGGGGATTGGCCTGCTTTCCACAATAAGCAGTTCGAATGTTTTATCCGGCGTCTCACAGACGGGAAAATACCTGTCCCAGAAAGGGATGTACGAGATTTCATCAAAACACAACGTGATAGTGATTGTGCTTGACAGGCTGGACCAAAGGTATATTGAGGAAATGCTCGCAACCGACCCTACCTTTTACGACAGGCTTGACGGGTTTATCCAGTACAACGACTACACATCTTACTATTGCCGCACATTTCCGTCCGGCGTCAACCTTCTTACCGGCGCCCTTTCGATGTACGATACTCCCGCCGACCGGTTTTTTGAAAAGGCCTGGAAACAGTCTTCTTTCCTCCCGGATTTGCGCAAGGCGGGATATACCACCAAACTGTATATGGACAGGCCGTACATGTATACCAAAATCGAGCAAATCAGCCATGTCGCCGACAATGTTGTGAATGGAAGAATAAAAATAAAAATAAAGCCGATGATTAAAAAGTTTTTGAAATTGTCGGCATTCCGTTATGCGCCGCACGCACTGAAGTCCAGCTTCTATGTCTCTACAGCGGAGTTCGGGCAGGTTGTGGATGTCAACAGGGAGTTTCCGCCCCATGTTACGGATGACGCCGCGTTTTACCAAAGGCTGCAGGAGACGGGGCTTTCGCTCAATGAGGATAGGAAAAACTTTGTCTACTACCATTTGAATGGCATGCACGACCAGGTTTTGGACGAAAATGCAAGGCGCCTGCCCAAAGGCGAACGCGGCTCGATAGTCATGCAGATGAAGGCGTGTTTTAAGATTGTATACGACTTCCTTGACCAGATGAAGGCGCTGGGCGTTTACAAGGATTCCACTATAATTATCCTTGGGGACCACGGTAAGTCGATGGACAAAACAAATCTGGACTATGCGGTTAGGACCGGGCTGTTTGTTAAACCGAAAGGGGCCGAGGGTACCCCGCTTGTACGCTCCGATGCCCCGGTAAGTCAGGAGCAGTTTTGCTCAACAATTATAGAGCAGGCCGGTCTGGACAACTCAAAATACGGCGCGACATTTTTCGACATACCCGAAAACGCCGATGTGGTGCGCCGTTTTTACTACCGCGTAGACCGCCCGGACAGGCGGTATCTTGAGGAATTTGAAATCCGAGGCAGCGCAAAAGATTTTAATAACTGGGTCAAGGTGCGCGAAATTAAAATCAAATATGTGCACGGCTGATAAACCTGTGTGCACGAATGTTTCAGCGCAGGTTTTATGAAATCTTGGGGAAATAGGAGTATTTTGTTATGGAATTGCTTAACCTGCTTCTCGGCGTTCCGCTTGGGTACCTGATGTACCTCTGCTACCGGCTGACCGGCAGTTACGGGATGTCGATAATTGTATTCACTGTTCTTACAAAGATTATCCTTTTCCCGTTGTCTTTGCTTTCCCAGAAAAACTCAATCAAAATGGTGAAAATGCAGCCCCGGCTTGATGACATAAGGATTAGGAACGAGGGCAACATCGAGCTGATTATGCAGGAACAGCGCAGGCTGTATAAGGAGGAAGGGTACAGCACCGTTATCGGGATACTTCCGCTGCTTTTGCAAATCCCGCTGATACTGGGGCTGATAAACGTAATCTACAATCCCCTGCAGCACTTGCTGCACGTCAGCCCGGACGTTATCAGCCTGCTTGCCGACAAGACGATGGAGCTCACCGGCGTTGCGGATTTGGGGTACGGCGGGCAGCTCACCATAATGGAAACCGTGCAGAAATACCCGGAGGCGTTTTTGGCGCTGCCCGGCGTCAGCGAAATCGTAGAGCAGATTAAACAGGCGGATTTGATGTTCCTTGGTATCAACCTGTCAGAGGTTCCTAAATGGGCGAGCGCAACCGTACTGGTCCCGCTGCTTTCCGGCGCCAGCGCGCTGATTTTATCGCTGGTTCAGAACAGCGTAAACGTTCTTCAAAAAGAACAGAGCGCCGTAGGCAAATGGGCGATGACAATCTTTCTTGTTGTCTTTTCAGGTTACTTCGCGTTTGTGGTGCCGAGCGGTATCGGCGTGTACTGGATATTCGGCAACCTGCTGTCAATCCTGGTTACCTATATCTGCAACTGGATTTACAACCCGCGCAAATATATAGATTACGAAAACCACCCGCAAAAGCCAAAGCTCACAAAAGAAGAGCGCGAGCAAATAAGGCTGCAGAAAAAACTTGCCCGAAAGCGGGAGCGAGAGGATTACCGCCGCTTTTTCTCGCAGAAAAAACAGCTTGTTTTTTATTCCGAGGCGAGCGGGTTTTACAAGTATTTTGAGCGGCTGATTGATTACATCATAAACAACTCCGATGTTGTGGTTCACTATGTTACCAGCGATTTCAACGACCGGATTTTCAAAAACGAGGATTCACGCATACAAAAATACTACATCGGACCGAAACTTCTTATCCCGTTCATGATGAAGATGGATGCCGACATGGTGGTTATGACAACCCCCGATTTGGAAAAATACCACATCAAACGTTCAATTGTCCGCAAGGACGTGGAATATGTCTATCTCGACCACGGTATGTCCAGCTTTCATCTCGCCTTAAGAGAGGGAGCGCTCGACCATTTCGACACTATTTTCTGCTATGGCCCAAACCATATCACCGAAGTGCGGCAAACCGAAAAGGCGTACGGGCTACCGCCTAAAAAGCTGGTGGAAACAGGGTACGGGCTGCTTGACACCCTGCTGGAAAACGTAGCTAAGCTGCCGCAGGTGGAAAACGAGGTAAAGCAAATCCTGATTGCGCCCTCATGGCAAAAAGACAATATTCTGGAGTACTGCCTTGACGAGGTGCTGTCCCAGCTTCTGCACAAGGGGTTTAAAGTCATACTGCGCCCCCACCCCGAATTTGTAAAGCGGTTCTCCGGCAAAATGAAATCCATCGAGACAAAGTATCAGCAGGATATCGGCGACGACTTCATTATCGAAACCGATTTTTCGTCCAACTCCACAGTATTCATGTCCGATTTGGTGATTACCGACTGGTCCACAATCGCGCATGAGTTTTCTTACGCGACTAAAAAACCGTCCCTGTTCATCAACACGCCGATGAAGGTGATGAACCCCAACTATAAGCGGATTGCCGCCGTGCCTTTAGACATTTCGCTGCGCGACCAAATCGGCATATCGGTGGATACCGACAAACTGGATACATTGCTTGACAAGGTTAACTACCTGCTCTCAAAAAGAGAGGAATACAGGCAGAAGATAACCGACGTTATGCAGGAAAATATATTCAACATCGGCTCCAGCGCCGAAAAAGGCGGCGCTTATATAATCGAGACACTGAAAGAGAAGAAGGCGCAGCGCGAAAAGGCGGAAAGGGAGCTTGAGGCGCTGCTGAAGGGGATTGACCCATCAACTCTTGATACCGAATCCGATGACGATGAGCAGAAAAAAACCGGCCTGTGATTTTTCACAAGCCGGTTTTTCCATGCTGAAAAGAGTTATTTAACCCCGCTGCCGAACAGTGCGTTCAGGTTTTGTTTCATTCTCACATAGCGGTCATAGGCGTATTTTTCCATTTCCTCCCCGTCAAAAGGAACCCTGGTCTTGCCCCAAAGGCTCCAAAGGAAATCAAGGAAAACCTTGTTCGCGTTAAACCGCAGGGCTTCGTTTGCGTCGGGCTTTCGCCCCAAATAGGCTGAGAGCAGCTCGCTGTCCAGCGCATCGTCATACCCCGCCTCGATGGACAAATCGGCAAGGTCCCACATCGGGTCGTTCATGCCGGCGTATTCCCAGTCGATTAAGTACATCCGCTCGCCGCGGCGCAGCCAGTTTTCGCACAGCGGGTCGTTGTGGCAAGGTACTTTTTTGACATTGAAGCTGTCGATTTTTTCTTTGATTGCCATAACCGTTGCACGGATTTTTGCATAATCGTAGTAAAAACTGACGCCGTTGTCCAAAACAATCTTTTCATATCCTTTTGCCATTTCAAACACTTCAAACGGGATATGGGTGTCCTTACCGCAGTTATGTATTTTCAAAAAAAGCTGGGCCGCGCCGCGGACATTCCTCTTTTCTTTCATGCTTTCGGGGGACATGGTCTCGCCATCAATATATTCCGCAACCTTGACTCCGGTTTTGGCGTTAAAATATATCAGCGGGACATCCACTCCTACTTCGGACGCCAGTTCGGTGCTTATCTTCTCGTCGTGCCGGTTGATTAATTCCTCGGTCCCGTCGCCGGGGAGGCGGAAGACATATTTGCCGCAGTTCAAGGTAACCGCATAGGTGTGGTTTGTAAGGCCGTCCAGCCGCCTGACATCCTTGATTTCATCTTCTGAAAAAAGCTCTTTTGCAAGCTGTTTGAGCCAGGAGTAATTCTTCATCACGCCAGTTTGCCGCATAATTTATCCTCACTGAGAATTTTATAGGAATAGAAGTATTTGTAATACCCTTTCGGGCTTTTAAAGGAAACTCCGGCCACCCTGCCGTTATTGTCTATTATCGGAGCAAAGCTGGTCAAATCCTTTTCGAGGCAGTTCAGCCTTGAAGCGATGTCTTTTAAGATTAACGAGCGGCTGTCGTTAAGGTAGGTGCTGTCGAATTTCCTAAGCTCGTCCAGGGTGTCAAATTCGGATATCTCCCCGTCGGCGTACTTTCTAATCTTCATGCGAAGCTCCGGCAGGTGGGCTATAAGGATGTCCTCCCAATAAAGCGGTCTTATTTTCGGCAAATCGTATTCCGACAGCAGGATTTTCAAAAACCTGCGGCTGAACTCCTCGCTCCAGAAGGTGTGCCCGAACATATACCATGCGTTGGAGCCTCCGATTTGCACGTCGGTGATGTACCCGTCATTGTCTTCCTTCATGCACCATTCCTTGGTATAGCCGGGAGAGAACAGCGACGCATAGTAACTCTCATCAACTACCCGTTCAAAAGGGGATTTGCTGAAGTAATTGTCGGCGGAACACACATAGGAGTTGTTTAAATAATCCCTCGCCGCGTAGATGGTGCTGTTGTTGTTGCGGGTTTGGTACTCAGGGTTTTCAAGCAGAATGACCCCGTATTTGCCGCGCAGATATTCAAACTGCTCTTTCATATACCCGACGACCACGATTATCTGATCAATACCCGCTTTTTTAATCTGATTAATCTGACGCTCAATCAGCACTTCGCCTTTGACGGTGATAAGGGCTTTGGGCTTTTCATAGGATAAAGGCGCAAAACGGCTGGATATCCCCGCCGCCATAATCACCGCATTGTCAACTTTATATGCCATCCGCAGAAATCCTTTCTGTTTAACCAACGTATATTGCAGAGCAAGAAGTGCAGAGCAGGGCAAATCTTCATAATTTTTGACATTCCATAAAAGTATATTCCTTTTTGCGATGCAAGTCAACCTCTTAATGTATGATTTTACAGTTTTTAACCGGGTTTGACCGGCCGATGCCGAGCAGTTGCTTAGACGTTAAAGAGTATGTAGGCGATAGGGGCAGGGGAAAGGTGAGGGTTTCGCAAATACGCTTGACGCCGGATTATCTGCCGCGTTCATTGACAAAGCCGGCTTCTTGAATGTAAACTATCCTTGGAAAACACAGTTTTTATGCTATTAAAACCGATGGACGGGCTGATTGGGGCGGGACGCTGTTATGAAAAACGCGTTAAAAACGGCGATTGACGTCAAGCCGTTTTGCCCGGGCGGTGAGATAAAGGGGTTGATTGGCATGAGGATGTTCATAGCGATTAATTTTAATGAAGAAGTAAAAGCCCAAATCAATCAGATAATCGACAGGGTCAAGTCAAACTCCGTTCAGGGCAGGTTTGTGAGCGAGGAAAACATTCATCTCACATTAGAGTTTCTGGGCGAAGTACAGGAGCACAGGCTTGGTTTGATTAGAGAAGTAATGGACGGGATTGAATTTGAGCCGTTCACTTTCGGGCTGACTAAAATCGGGTGTTTCAGGCGGCCGGAGGGGAAGATTTACTGGCTGGGGGTAGAGAAGTGCCATACCCTGTACGGCATACAGAAAACACTGCGCCAAAGTTTGATTGAAAAAGGGTTCAAGCTCGAAAACGGGGAATACAGACCCCACATAACCCTCGGCAGAAAGGTGATGTTGAAAGAGGGATTCAGCGCCGGCGAACTTGACGATATTGCGGGGAGAATTAAGATTGGCGTTGACAGAATAGATTTGATGAAATCGGAATTTATAAACCGAAAGCCAATGTATTCTCTGGTATATTCGACCGGTTCGCCGTATTAGCATAGCCGCGGATTACACAAGCAAAAAAAGACATCAACTACAGCAAAGGCTGGCATTGTTGACGGAGCGGTTTCATTTATAATAGTCTTAAAAGGAAGGTTAAAACATGCTGGATGGAATTCACGAAATGCTGCCGCGGGAGAAGATGTCGGCAGGTGTCCGCAAACTGCGGGATTTTTATGACGGCAAACCGGGAGCGCCGTTTGTGTTAAGGGAGTTCGGGTTTTACTCGCTGGATAGATGGATTAAAGAAGGCCATATAAAAGCCCCGGAAGAAATAGAGGGGGACTATGACGCCTATCTGCGGGAGGTATTCGGCTTTGACGAGCCGGGTCAGCATGACATCTGGAACCTCGGATGGTGCGAGGCGGAGTTCTGCCCGTTTTTTGAAGAAAAAACGATTGAGGACCGAGGAGACCACGAAGTTGTTCAAGATTTCGCCGGCCGGCATGTGCTATTCTTCAAAAACAGACGCTCCGGATTCATGCCTGAATATATTTCAAGTCCGGTAAAGGACATGAAAACATGGCAGGAGAAGGTAAAGTGGCGGCTTAATCCGGACAGCCCGGAACGGATAAAAAAAATTGACAAATCGATTGCGCAGGCGGTTGAGGCGGCGCGGCAGGGGAAAGTGATTGTTCAGCGGATTATCGGCGGGTACATGTACCTGCGCTCCCTGATGGGTCCGGAGGAGCTTTGTTAACTGTTTTATGACCAGCCCGAATTAATCCACGACTGCATGCAGACATGGCTTGAGCTTGCGGACAGCGTTACTTCAAGGATACAGCAAGCGGTGAGTTATGATGAGATATTCCTTGCCGAAGATATCTGCTACAATCACGGGCCGCTTATTTCTCCCGATATGATGAAAGAGTTTCTCTTTCCCTATTATCAGCAGCTTATCGGCAATATCCGCAGCCGTCAGTTTGACAAGGCTCGCCGGCTGAATATTCAGGTGGATACCGACGGCTTCTGCTGGCCTGTGGTAGATTTATACAAAGAGGCTATCGGCATGAATTATATGAGCCCGTTTGAAGCGGCCGCGGGATGTGATATTGTAAAATCCGGCGAGAAATGGCCGGACCTGCTGCTGTCTGGTGGTATTGACAAGCGGGTGCTTGCGTCCACAACCGAGGAAATAGACAGGTATCTGGACGGGGTGCTGCCGGTACTCCACCGCCGCGGCGGATATATCCCCACCTGCGACCACGGTGTGCCCGAAGAGGTGCCTTTTGAAAACTATATCCACTTTCGACGCCGGATTGCCGAATACGCATAATGCCGGCTTATACTATCTCACAATAAAGATATATACAAAGAATAGGAATTGCGTTATTAATATATCTCGGTGATGAGAATGCCAAAAACATATAAAATAACACAAGAAAATACAACGGAAATTCGTAAAGCAATGAGTAAAGAAAAGCG
>FZPS01000010.1_pt434 | contig 26582 bp, 16 predicted proteins | sample 1817821 | NCBI WGS metagenome assembly FZPS01 (sample SAMEA104158645, study PRJEB21678) | metagenome | place: Germany | collected 2015-04-21
CGCGTACACGCACACACAATTGACCGTCAAACAGGGAATGCAAATCGACTCCTGGAATTCCACAGGCACTACAAATGACTTTCCCAGAAATTAAGTTGTTGATTACCAACAACTTAATTTTTCAGCTAGGTTTGGCCACCACAGGGGAGAACTTTTTTTATTTTTTTTAGTGCGAAAGATGGGCTAGGGGGCTTGCTTTCCTGTGGTTGGTTTTAATCTCTGGTTTGTTTTTATCTTAGTTGGTTGTATGCCGGCAAGGATGCCGGCGCTCCGACCTCAGCACCTTAAAGACACTAATAACGTTGTAGAACGCGAATGCACCTAGGGGGCTTGCTTTCCTGTGGTTGGTTTTAATCTCTGGTTTGTTTTTATCTTAGACCCTGTCCAAAAAGGGGCAAGCTGGCATCTAGCCGGTTTTTGTCCCACGTATGTAGTACAGCCTTTAGGCTGCTCCCCGCTCCCGCTCCCGTTCTCGTTCCCGCTCCCGTTCCCTGCCATTCAGCAGATTAGTGGCGCCCCTACAGGGCGCCGGATTCGGGGGGGGGGCTTTTACCCAGGGTTGCGCTCGGCTCCTACGGAGCCTCGCTTACCCTGGGCTATATTAGGTTGCCCCTTCGGGGCACCAAATGGACAGATTCTCAAGAAAAAATTGAAGTTTCGGCAAAAAAATTGCGTTTTTCATGCTATTTCGTCGAGTTTTTCTGTTTTGTTGAGACAAAAACAGGTTGTTCGAAATCTTGTAATTGCAGTTTACCTGCTTAATCAGCTTCTTTTTTTGTGTCTTTTGTGCCTTTTGTGGTTAATGGGCTTTTTGGACGGGGTCTATCTTAGTTGGTTGTATGCCGGCAAGGATGCCGGCGCTCCGACCTCAGCACCTTAAAGACACTAATAACGTTGTAGAACGCGAATGCACCTAGGGGGTTTGCTTTCCTGTGGTTGGTTTTAGTCTCTGGTTTATTTTTATCTTAGTTGGTTGTATGCCGGCAAGGATGCCGGCGCTCCGACCCCGCTACACCCGATCGATACGTCCGATTCGTCCGATCGATATGTCCGATACGTCCGATTCGTCCGATCGATATGTCCGATACGTCCGATTCGTCCGATTTATATGCCAGATCGCCACGCCCGACCCCGTCATGAGCGCCACCCTGGGTAAAAGCCCCCCGAATCCGGTGCCCTGTAGGGGCGCCACAAATCCGCTGGACGGCAGGAAACGGGAGCGGGGAGCACGCTAAAACGTGTACTACGAACATGCGCCGGCTAAAGCCGGCGGAGAACAACCCCTTTCAGGCTTAAGTTAACGCTAATAGGCAATGCAGACGGCATTGGGTGCGGGTGCGGGTGCGGGAACGGGAACGGGGAGCACGCTAAAGCGTGTACTACATACATAGGACGGGAGCTGGGAGCGCCGGTATCCTTGCCGGCATAGAGCCGGGAACGGGAGCGGGAGCGGGTGCGGGGAGCACGCTAAAGCGTGTACTACATACGGAAATCTTTACGGACAAGCAAATCTGCCGAGAGAGTAGCGTCTTGAATTTGCCCAGCCAGATTCAGACTCTCGTTACAATTAAAATTAAATACAGGCGCTTGCCGCGAGAATGCCGCCATGCAGCAAGGGCAAAAAATAGAAAAAAACGCCCCTAACCCCGCTGTGCCCGGATTCCGGAATGAAAAAACCTGAATAAGTGAACACAGCAGGACGAAAATTTGATTCCGCAAGGCTGTTGAACCGGCCTGCCGATTTAAAAGGAACCCCCGTCGTCATTATATTAGGTGGGAATTTGTTACCGCACCAACAAGTCATTTACATTAAGATAGAAAATGGCCGACATGGAAAACTATCGTATGGTCAGCTGGTGGTTGCGCAAAGATGCACTGCCCTGGCCGAATGAAGCTCTTCAAGATCAGTTCCGCCGTCGGGCAGATCAACTGGCAAAAGCCGGCGCTAATTCGGCGATCATTTTCGGAGCGCATTTTCGCTGGGATTTTTGCAGGGTGTGGGAACCGTTGCATGCGCTGATCCGCTTTGTCGCAGATGAATTGCATTCACGCAACATCATTCTCTTTGATCATCATTCTTCGGTTCTAACCTGCTATTACAATCGCGATCCAGAACGTTTTGAACACACCTATAGCAATCATCGACAGGTGCTCATTTCACCGCCAGCCAGTGCCCCCTTGCCGGAGAATGAACTTGATGACTGGAAAATGATCGATGTCATGACCGGCTTTCCTGCTTTCCTTCCTCAGTATGGTGCCCAGGAATTCTGCATGAACAACCTGGACTTTGCCGCCGCTTATGCGAATTATGTGCGGCGCCTGGTTGCAGATACAGGTATCGACGGGCTGATGAGCGATGACGCCGTATTTTATCCACGGTTCCGGTCTTGCGGCTGCCGGCATTGCCGGCAGCGTTTTTTCCGGGAATACGGTCATGTCCTGCCACCCGTAGACAATCTTGACTTCTGGGGAAACTGGAAGAATTCTGCCTGGCGTAACTGGGTGCAGATGCGTTTTCAAACGACCCAGGATTTTTTTGCCCGGATTACTGCAGCTGTGCCGCCCGGCATGCGCCTGATGAGCTGTTGCTCCGGCTGTGCCAACGCTGGTGCGAATGCTTCCGCTTTGTCATATCTCGATTTCATTGCCGGAGGGGCCAATACTGTCATGCTGGAAATGTGTGGTAATACACCCGGAGCAAACGGCACGCTCAACTCGCAACTGGCTTCCCAGGCAAATCTGCTCGGCATTGCCCGCCAGAACCATCTGCCCTGTATCGGACTGGGTTATGGCTTCTCAGAAGATGCGGCCCGCTGCGTCTGGGCTTTCAATAAATTTCTAGGCTCGGGGATGTGGTTTTCGTCCTTGGTCCACCGGCTGGGACTACCTGACGAAGATATGAAAGCAATGCCAGATGATTCTGAGCTTCTGGGCGAAACTTTTCAGGCGGAATTGCGCTTCAAAGATTGGTTTCAGGGTGACAGTGCCGCAGAAATCGCCGTCTTCTACTCAACGGCGACGCAACGCTTCTATGGTGGACAGCAGAATGACTTTGCGGCTGATTACGCTGCTCTTTGCCAGGATTTGTTTGCACGTGGATACGATGCCAATGTGGAACTTACGATGCCATCGGTCGAAACCTCTCCATACTCAATATTGCTGGTGCCATCTGCTGCTTGTATGTCGGTAGAGGAGGAGGCCAGCCTGTTGGCCTGGGTCGATGCCGGTCGACGAGCCATTGTTCTGGGGCCGACAGGATTTTTCGACGAGTGGGGGAACCGCCGTCAGTTGAGTTTTGCTGACAGCTTTGGCGTGCCGGTGACCTTACCTGATTTGGAACGGGTCCCGTTGTTTCCCGACAATTGCTACAGAGCCGTAACCGCTGCTGAATGTCTCTCCAGCCGGGAGTATTGGATGCCCCGGCCCGGTCTGCACTGGTTTCTGGAACGCTCTCGCGAGGGGCTTCCTGTCTCTGCGGCAGAGTTTTTGCAAGAGCAGATGCCAGCCACCGTGCCTGACGGCTGGTACTGCCGTAAATACCATGACCGTCACGGCAGGCTGCTGCTGCATTTTTTGGCCGGAGAGTACGCCCAGGAACTGGATTGCCTCTTGGAATCCCGCCGCGATCCTAACTCACCTGCTTATCGAACGTTACGGATTGTGAAGAGAATCCGCCCGGCCAGCGGTGTGACTCGCAGGATTACGTTGAGAGTTCCGTCAGGCTGCAAGACTGCGGAGCTGCTTCTGCCATTATTCAAACTGAGTTCCCGCGCGCTGGCACCTTATGATGGCACAGTTTCCTTTATGGTGCCGGGGGATTGCGGTTATTTCCTCGTCAGGTTTTCGTAAGATTCAGAGAACAGATTGTTTGAAATCTTGCAATTTTGGTTCTCTCTTAGTGTTCTTTTGTGTACCTTCGTGTGCCTTTGTGGTTTCAGGGCTTTTTGGCCTGGGCGTTTATTGTGCTCCGGCCTTGATTTTGCTCCAGAGCTCGTTGCGCAACAGCTTGCCGGCGGGGGCCGGTTCGCGGGTGAAAGCCGATTTTTCCAGGAGCTTGTCTTCTACAAAAATAGACTTGTTGTTTTTGATTTCCTCGCTGAGCAGCGGATATGCGGCCAGGTTGGGGCATCTGTAGTAGCAGTATTCGGTATTGTCGGCGGCGTTTTGGCCCTCGTGGAGGAAATTGATAAATTGCTGCGCCAGCTCCGGGTTGCCGGCCTGTGCGGGCACGACCATGACATCGCAGCTGAGCATGCTACCCTCCTCGGGGATGACGAAATCGAGCTCCTCGGGATTTTCCTCGATGGCCTGCATGACGTCTCCGGAGTATCCCATGACCAGATGGAACTCGCCGCTAGCCAGCCCGTTCTTATACTGCTCATTTTCGAATTTAGCGGCATTGGCGCGCCATTTCATGATTAGCTTCCTGGCCTCTTCGAGGACCTCGGGCTCGACGCTATTGGCGTCTTTTCCGAGCACCAGCAATGCCGCTCCGATGACTTCGACCTGGTCGTCCAGCAGTGTCATGCGTCCTTTGACGGCGCTGTCCTCGAGCATATTCCAGCTGGGTTTAAACTGCGGCAGCTTCTTTTTATTATAGCCCAGGCCGGTGTAGCTCAGCATATAGGGCACGGAGTAGGCGCATTCCGGATCGGGCATCATTTGCAGTATGGTCGGGTCCAGGTTTTTCAGGTTAGGCATCAGGGCATGGTTCAAAGGCATAAGCATCTGGTCCTGCACCATCAGCTCGACGATATAATGGCTAGGCACAATTAGATCGTAGCCGCTCGCTCCGGCCTTCAGCTTGGCATACATCTGCTCGTTGGAGTCAAAGGTGTCATACACCACGCGGCAGTCGAATTGCTTCTCGAATGCCTTGATCAAATCAGGCGAGACATAGTCGGCCCAGCAGTAGAGATGCAAAACCTGGCGCTGTTTCCAGCAGGAGGAAAGCAGGACTGCGGCTGACAGAAAAATAGCGGCAAGTAAGAGTTTACGCATCAGGGCACCTTTTTAATCCATGCATTAGGGGTTGTTGTTTCTGTTTTTATGTATCTGGCTGAGGCCAGCTATTCATTGTTATAGTCAGGTTGTTTCACAGTCCGCCGGATAGTTCCAGCTCTATGCCGCTGGCATATGCTGCCTGTGCGCTAGCCAGGTAGAGCACGGCGTCGGCCACCTCGGCGGGCTGGCCGAAGCGTCGCATAGGTACCATGTCCTTGTAGGCCTTGAGTTGTTCGGCGCTCAGGTCGGCGATGAAATCGGTGTCAATGAATCCCGGGGAGACGCAATTGACGGTGATTTTGCGCCTGGCCAGCTCTTTGGACATGGATTTGCACATGGCCAGCAGACCGGCTTTGGAGGCGGCGTAATTAGCTTGTCCGGCAAAGCCCAGCCGTCCCACCGGGGAAGTGACAAATATAATGCGTCCGTAACGTTTTTGCAGCATACGCAGGCTGGCCAGCTTGGCCATGTTAAAGGCGCCGTCCAGGTTGACTTGCAGAACCTGCCTCCAGGCCTGCGGCGGCATCATAGCTACTACGGCATCCTGACGTATGCCGGCACAGTTCACCATGATATCAAGCTGCTCGTGTTGCTTGTCAAAGCTCTCGAAGAAACTATTTACCTGTTCATAGTCAGCCACATCGAAGCAGCGCAGCTGCAGCTTGTCGGCCAGTTTTCCCTGGCTCTGGGCAAACTGTTCGGCAGCGCTCTGATTGCCGGCGTAGGTGGCCAGCACCTGGGCGCCGGCCTGCAAAAACGCGGCGCTGACCGCGGCTCCTATGCCACGCGTGCCGCCGGTGACGATGGCGGTCTGTCCGCTAAAATCAAATTTAATCATGTATGGCCTCAAATAACAAGCTGCCGAATTGCCGGCTTTTACATTGCCTTAGACCCCATCCAAAAAGGTCATAACGCCGAAGAGCCGTTAGTGGCGCCCCTACAGGGCGCCGGATTCGGGGGGGGCCTTTACCCAGGGTGGCGCTCGGCCTGCGGCCTCGCTTACCCTGGGCTTTATTAGGTTGCCCCTTCGGGGCGCCAAATGGACTGAATCCCAGAGAAAAATCAGAATTTCAGCAAAAAATTACGTTTTTCATGCAATTTAATCGCTTTTTTTTGCCTCAGTTGTGCTTTTTCTCGATTTTTGCCCAGCTGTCGCGCAGTGGCACGGTGCGGTTGAAGACGGCTTTTTCGCCGGGTTTATGCTCGTGTCGGTCGCTGCAGAAATAGCCTACTCTTTCGAACTGCACGCGGGACTCCGGCGGCAGCTCGAGCAGGGCCGGCTCCAGCTTGCAGTCTTTCAGTGTTGTCAGCGAGTCGGCGTTCAGGTTGGCCATGTAATCCTGTCCCTCTTCGCAGTCATCCGGGTTTTCGCATTTGAACAGGCGGTCGTAGAGCCTGAGTTCGGCTGCGACCGCGTGGCTGGCCTCCACCCAATGTATGGTTCCCCTCACGCGGCGTCCGTCCGGCGCCGAGCCGCCTCGGGTTTCCGGGTCATAAGTACAGACCAGCTCAGTTATGTTGCCCTGCTCGTCTTTCTTCACTTCCTGGCAGGTCAGGAAGTAAGCCCAGCGCAGTCGCACCTCGGCGCCTGGCGAGAGGCGGTAGTACTTGCGCGGGGCCACTTCCCGGAAGTCGTCCTGTTCAATGTAGATTTCGCGCCCAAAAGGTATCTTGCGGCTACCCAGCTCGGGTTTTTCAGGGTTGTTAAGCGCCTCCAGCCATTCGATTTGCCCTTCAGGATAATTGCTGATGCTTACTTTCAGCGGATTAAGCACTGCCATGTAGCGGTCGGCATTTTTATTCAGGTCTTCGCGCAGGCAATTCTCCAGCAAAGCCACCTCGGTGACTCCGCTGAATTTGGTAATGCCGAGCTGCTGCACGAAGCTGCGTATGGCCTCGGGGGTATAGCCTCGTCGTCGCAGGCCGCACAATGTAGGCATGCGCGGATCATCCCAGCCACTCACCTTTTTTTCTGCGACCAGGCGCATCAGCTTGCGTTTGCTCATGACGGTATAGGTCAGGTTTAGCCTGGAGAACTCTATCTGTCTGGGTCTATGCACGGGCAGCGGTTCTAGGAACCACTCGTACAGCGGTCGGTGTATTTCGAATTCCAGGGTACAGAATGAGTGTGTGATTCCCTCGATGGAGTCTTCCAGTCCGTGCGCCCAGTCATACATGGGATAGATGCACCATTGATTTCCGCTGCGGTGGTGCTCCATATGCAGGATGCGGTACATTACCGGGTCACGCATATGCACGTTGGGTGAGTTCATGTCTATTTTAGCGCGCAGCACCTTGCTGCCATTGGGAAACTCGCCTTGGCGCATGCGCTCGAACAGGTCCAGGCTTTCCGCCATGCTGCGTTCCCGCCAGGGGCTGGGTTTTCCCGGCTCGGTCAGGCTGCCTCGGTTTTGACGTATTTCCTCGGCGCTCTGCTCATCCACGTATGCCAATCCCAGTTTTATCATATCCACGGCGTAATCGTACATTTGCTGGAAATAGTCCGAGGCATAGCGTGTAGGCCCGTCCCATGCAAATCCCAGCCAGCGCAGGTCTTCCTCGATGGCCTGCACGTATTCGATATCTTCCTTGCCTGGGTTGGTGTCATCCATGCGCAGGTAGCATTTGCCGCCGTATTCGGCGGCGATGCCGAAGTCAATGCAAATAGCCTTGGCATGGCCTATGTGCAGATAGCCGTTGGGTTCGGGCGGAAAACGCGTGCGTATCTCTTCAGGCTTGTATTTGCCGCTGCGAATATCCTCGTTGACAATGGCGCGGATAAAATCGACCGGCGCGTTTTCCGTGCCGCTGCTGATGTTGTTGGCTGTGCTGTTATCTGACATCGCTGGACCTAAATGGGCAATTCGAGCCGAAAGACGCCCTGCGCTTTTCGTTTTGTTTTGCCGTGAATTACAGATTGGGTTTTTTATGAAGAAACGACCCCATCCGAAGGCTGTCTCGAATGGGGTCGTTTTCAGTAATTATGCCATGACTGAGTTTCGGCCACTCAGTAATTGGCGCAATGCAGCTCGAAGTGAGCCTTGGCGTGCAGGCAGACCGGGCACATGTCCGGGGCCTCTTCGCCAGTGTGCAGATGCCCGCAGTTGCGGCAGATCCACACCTTGCTCTCGCTCTTTTTGAAAACGCTCTTGTTATTCACATTGTCGAGCAGCTTCAGGTAGCGTTTCTCGTGATTGCGCTCCACTTCGCCCACGCCTTCAAAGCTTTTGGCGATTTCCTCGAAGCCCTCTTTGCGTGCCACCTCGGCAAACTCCTTGTACATCCGGGTCCACTCCTCGTTTTCCCCGGCGGCGGCGGCCTTCAGGTTGTCGGCGGTGCAGTTGATGCCCTTGAGCAGTTTGAACCAGAGCTTGGCATGCTCTTTTTCGTTGCGCGAGGTCTCGTCAAAGATGGCGGCGATCTGCTCGAAGCCGTCTTTGCGTGCCTTGCTGGAATAATACTCGTATTTGACGCGTGCCTGAGATTCGCCGGCAAAGGCGTAAAGCAGATTTTTCTCGGTCTGAGTGCCTTTTAATTCTGCCATTTAGATTACCTCCAAACAAAATTCATGGTTAATTCAAAAGCCAACAATGCTTTTGAGACATATACATAATTTGCACATTATTAGGGAAATTTCAAATGAATTCGCCTTAAATCGGCTTGTATGTACGGCTTTTGAGCTATATTTTGTGCTGGAAGCAATGGCGCTAGGGTTTTTTGTACGGTACCTACATACATGTCAACATATTTTTTAGCCAGTCGGAATCTTCACAAGCTCGCCGAGATGCAGGCCATCTTGCGGGACAGCGGCGTGAAGCTGCGCTCTCTGGCAGAAGTTGCCGAATTGCCCGAGATTGACGAGGACGGCGACAGTTTTTTGGCCAATGCTGTCAAAAAGGCGGTTGAGAGCGCCCGCCTTAGCGGCAGGCTGGTGCTGGCCGACGACTCCGGCCTGGAGGTGCCCGCCCTGGGCGGCGAACCCGGGGTTCATTCGGCGCGCTATGCCGGGCCGAACAGCAGCGACAGCCAAAACACAGAGAAGCTGTTGCGCCGCATGCTTGGCATACAGCAGCGCCAGGCACGTTTCGTCTGCGTGCTGGCACTGGCAAATCCCCTGGGGCTAATCGGCACAGCCGAAGGCGAAGTGCGCGGACGCATCGCCCTGACTCCCAGCGGACAGGGCGGCTTCGGCTACGACCCGGTCTTTGTGCCGCAGGGTCACAAGCAAAGCTTCGCCGAGCTTTCCGAAGACTGCAAGAACCAACTCAGCCACCGCCAACAAGCACTGCAAAATGCCCTGAAAACCAAGTTGCTAAAATAAACCCAGGCCAAAAGGCTTGCCGGCGATGAATTTGGACAGCATTCGCAGCAAGTTGGAGGTTTGCACTTATGAAAAATGAAGCCGTCTTACAGCATCGTCGCCTTGCCGCCTGGCTGATGACGCCCGAGGCACGCATGCGGCGTTTCAAACAGATGCAAGAGCAGGCCTTTGCCATGATGTCAAAAGAAGGCCGCGAGAATTTTATTTTGCGCAACCACCGCCTGCGCAGCATGGTTTATGAAAATGGAAGGTGGCGTTTTGTTCGAGATATTCAATCATCTTAATTCCTACAAGATAAATGATTCCTAACCGTGATGCCCCTTTTAGACGAAGACGACTTGGTGTGTCTTAGTGTAGCTTCGTGTGTCTTCGTGTCCAAAATCCGGCCAGGCTTCCTTTTTCGCCGAGAGCTAACGTAGAACAGATTGCTTCTTGACCCACATTGCCGCTGTATGCAGCCCAAAAATATTGTCCCCTGACCCTACACGGTTTTTTCGGCTTTGTCTTGTCGCATCATTTTACAGGCATTATATTACTAGCTTACTCCAGTTCCGGCGCGCCCGGCCAACCTAACCCGTTAGCAAAAGGAAACAACATGTTGTTGAACGAGATTAAAAATACAGAGCTGAAGTCATGGCTGCAAAGCTGGATCGACCTGACCACTCCTGATGATGTGGTTATCTGTGACGGCAGCAAAGAGCAGAATGACCAGCTTTGCAATATGATGGTCAAAAGCGGCACCTTCATCAAGCTTGAGGAGCCGGCAGACTCCTATCTGTGTCGTTCCGAGGTCAGCGACGTGGCTCGGGTTGAGGAGCGCACCTATATCTGCTCTGAGAAGGAAGAGGACTCCGGCCCCAGCAATCATTGGCGCGACCCGGTCGAGATGAAGGCCGAGTTCAACCAGCTTTTCAAGGGCTGCATGAAAGGCCGTACCCTTTACGTCATCCCCTTCAGCATGGGACCCATCGAGTCGCCCATTTCCAAGTACGGCATAGAGCTGACCGACAGCCCCTACGTCGTCGTCAATATGTGCATCATGACCCGGGTGGGCCTGAGCGTGCTCGAAAAGGTGGACAAAGGCGCCGACTTCGTCAAATGCGTGCACTCCGTAGGCGCACCGCTGGCTGATGGCGAAGCCGACGCCCCCTGGCCCTGCGCTGAAATGGAGAAAAAATTCATCACTCATTTCCCTGAGACCCGCGAGATCATCTCCTTTGGCTCGGGCTACGGCGGCAATGCCCTGCTGGGCAAAAAATGTTTCGCGCTGCGCATCGCCTCGGTGCAGGCCCGCGACGAGGGCTGGATGGCCGAGCATATGCTCATCCTGAAGCTCACCAACCCCGAAGGCCTGGTCAAATATGTCGCCGCCGCCTTCCCCAGCGCCTGCGGCAAAACCAATCTGGCCATGATGGAACCCACCATCGAGGGCTGGAAAGTGGAAACCATTGGCGACGACATCGCCTGGATGAAATTCGGTGAGGACGGCAGGCTCTACGCCATCAACCCGGAGGCCGGCTTCTTCGGCGTCGCGCCAGGCACCTCCATGAAGTCCAACCCCAATTGCATGCGCACTATCGCCAGGGGCAACAGCATCTTCACCAATACCGCCATCACCCTGGACGGCGGCGTCTGGTGGGAAGACCATGACAAGGATCCCGAGGAACTGGTCGACTGGATACGCCGTCCCTGGAAGAAAGGCGACAAGCGCAAAGCCGCCCATCCCAACGCCCGCTTCACCACACCGGCGGCGCAGTGCCCGGTTATCGCCCCCGAGTGGGAAGACCCGGCCGGCGTGCCCATCAGCGCATTCCTGTTTGGCGGCAGACGCAAGACCGTCGTGCCCCTGGTAAACGAGGCGCTGGACTGGAAACACGGTGTTTTCTTGGGTGCCACCATGGCCTCAGAGATGACCGCCGCCGCCGCTGGTGGCCAGGGACAGCTGCGCTTCGACCCCTTTGCCATGCTGCCCTTCTGCGGCTATCATATGGGCGACTACTTCAAACATTGGCTCGAAATCGGCGAAAAAGCCGGTGACAAGGCGCCGAAAATCTTCTACGTCAACTGGTTTAGAAGAAACGAGGAAGGCAAGTGGCTGTGGCCGGGATACGGCGAGAACTCCCGCGTGCTAAAGTGGGTCTTCGAACGCTGCAACGGCGAAGGCGAAAGCAAAGCCACCGCCATAGGGAATCTGCCCAGCGACCAGGCCATAGACCTGAAAGGCATCAAGGTGGACCCCGAAGACATGCACGAATTGCTAACGGTGGACTGCCAGGGCTGGAAAGAAATGATCCCGCAAATCAAGGCGCACTTCGCCAAATTCGGCGAGCGCCTGCCCGAAGAGCTTAACAAACAGCTGGAAGCAATGGAAAAACGCCTCGGCTGAAAGCCCAAGGACTAATAACATGAGCAGGCTCCAAGGAAAGAAGAAGCACAATTCTACTACCTTGGAGCCTTTTTTAATGGCAGAAGGAGCAGCTCATGCCTGAAGCAAACAACATCGAAGCGCAACGCCCGCTCTGGGCCCCCTGGCGCATAGACTATATACGCGCAGACAAGCCGGAGGGCTGCTTTTTCTGCGAGAAGGGCGGGCGCGACTGCCGCAAAGACCACGTCGTCCACAAAGGAAAGCGCTGCTTTGTACTGCTCAACGACTTTCCCTACAACTGCGGGCATCTGCTGGTGGCCCCGTACCGGCACCTGGCGGACTTGACCCTGCTGGAGCCGGAGGAGCTGCTCGAGCTGGGACAACTCCTGGTCAAGGCCGAAACCGTGCTGCGCGAAACCATGCGTCCGGACGGCTTCAATATCGGCTTCAACATAGGACGGGCCGCCGGAGCCGGCGTCAAGGACCATGTACACGGCCATGTGGTGCCGCGCTGGGTGGGAGACACCAACTTCATGCCGGTGCTCAATGCCAGCCATTGCATACCAGAAGCCCTGGACGCCAGCGCCGAACTGCTGCGCCAGGCCTGGGAATAAACCTCGTCACCCTGCCCTGCGGTTTTTGTAGCCTGGAGCAAAAGAAGCTATATTAGACCAGGTTTGGAAAAGCATGCGGCAATTTTTGGACACGAAGAGACATGAAGAGACACAAAGAGTTTGTCCTACTCAGCCTTATCTGTCCGGTCTATAAAATCCCGCCATATTTTCCTCAATTGCCTTGCTTATCATTCTAAAATCTGCTTTATGTTTTTCTCACTTTATAGAAGGAAGCGCCATGTCAAGCAATCTGTGTAACATCTTGCTTATCTTTGCTTTTTCATTTTCTCTGTTTGCCGCCGATTTTATTGTTCCGGGAAAAAACATCGCCCTGCGCAAAAGCTACACCATGTTGCCTCCGCCCAACTATGCGCTTTGCAAGGACGAGGCTGATGCCGTGCAGCTCACTGACGGCGAAAGCAAGAGCAGCTGCAAGAATCAGTTTTGGGTTGAAAAAAGCAGCGTAGGCTGGTCCAAAGGCCTGCCCATAATCATTACCATTGACCTCGAACGCGAGGAGCCTATTAGCGGCATTTCCTGGAATGGCGCCGCCGGCAGCGGCGGCGTGACCTGGCCAATGGGGCTGCAGGTCTATGTCAGCAGTGACCAACAAAACTGGTATTTTGTCGGTGACCTAGCAGACCTGGGCAGCCGCAAAACCCGTCCGGAGCCAGTGGGACACAGTATCTTCAAGTATGCTACCGACGGCTTGAGAACCAAGGGGCGATGGGTGCAGATACTAGTCAACCAGACCCCGTATGCCTTTTGCGACGAAATTGAGGTGTTTCGCGGTGAAGATGCCTGGCTCCAGGAGCCACATGGCAAAACGGCTGTGGCAGACCCACAGCAGGACTTTTGGCAAAACAACCTGAATAACGGCCTGCGCATGCGCTTGTTTGCCGACCTGATGCAAGTGGAAGAAAGAATCTTGAGCCTGCCCAAAAATTATGCGCCGCGTAATGCGGCTCTGCCAAAAATTGCTCTGCTGAAAGAAGAGATAGCGCAAGACTTCAGTGTTGACCTGGATAGCTTCCAAGCGGTTTTTCCTTTGAACAGGCTGCATGAAAGGGTTTTTGCCCTGAACGCCGTATTCCTGCAGGCCAACAGATACAGCAAGCCCTTTTTCTGGCATAATAACCGCTGGGACCCGCTCACTATGCTAAGCATGCCCGAGGGCAGTGCACTGAGCGCGCCACTGCAAGTGGATATGATGCGCAACGAGCAGCGCTCTGAGGTCATCAATCTGTGTAACCCCGGCAATGACAGCCTCGAGTATGAATTCAGTTGCAGCGGGCTGCCAGAGGAAGCCGGCCTGCAGTTCAATGAAGTGCTGGCCACGGATACCAAACAGGGCGAAAGCATTTCGGCAGCTCTCAAGCTTAGCGACAACCCAAAGCAACTGAAACTGCGCGTGCCTGCCGGAACCAGCCGCCAGGTCTGGATAAGCTTCAGGAAACCTAGCCTGCCTAACGGTAAATATAGCGGCAAAGTCAGTGCCAGGGCGCCAGGACAAGAGGAACTTGAGGCCGAAATTAACCTGCGTATCTATGCCGAGTTCCCGCAACAAGCCAGCCTACACGTGGGAGGCTGGGACTACGTCAACGGCAATGGTAGATATGTGCATGGCATGAGTAATCTGCAAGATAACCTGGCTCTGATGCGCGATATCTACACAGACAGCGCCTGGGCCACAAGCTCAGTCATGCCACAGGGAGCAAAATTCGCGGAAGACGGCAGCCTGATGAATGCCGAAGAACTGGACTTTAGCAACTGGGAGCAGTGGCAACGGCGCTGGAGTCAAGCTCGAAAATACTGCATATTCATGTCGGTGGGCAGTAAATTCTACGGCGAAAGCATGAACAGCCAACGCTTCAAACGTATGCTTGCCGACTATATGAATGCATGGGGGAACTACCTGCGTAATAAAAATTTGCATCCCAGCCAAGTCGTCCTGCTCCTGGTCGATGAGCCAAATAAGCACTCGCAGGACGAGATCATCATTGCCTGGGCCAAAGCCATTAAGGCAGCCGCTCAAGGCTTCCTTATCTTTGAGGACCCGGTTTATCGCAACCCCGAAGAAGCCTTGCCGGAGATGTATGAAGTCAGTGACATACTCTGCCCTAACACCCCCATGATGCTTAGCCAAGGCGAAAAATTTAAACGCTTCTATATGCGTCAAGCTGAAGCGGGCAAGGAGCTTTGGCTATATTCCTGCAGCGGCCCGGCCAAGACCCTGGACCCGGTCAATTATCACCGTGCACAGATGTGGCAGGCCTTTGATATAGGTGCCAAGGGCTGCTTCTACTGGGCTTTTGGCTGTGCCGGGGGCAACGGCAACTCCTTCAGTCCCTACTTGCAGCCTGGCATCGAGTACTCGCCATACTTTATGTCAAAGCACACAGTTATGCCCGGCAAGCACAGCGAGGCCATACGTGAAGGAGTGCAGGACTATGAATATCTGCTTATACTGCAGAAAAAATGCGAGCAGCTGAGAAAAGACAACAGGTACGGACCACAGCTGCTGAACGCCGAACTGCTCCTGGAAACCGTCGCCGCCAGGGCACTGGCAGAGGTCAAGCCGGGCAACCTGGGCTGGCAGACAGCAAAAAACCGCGGCCTGCTTGATGATATGCGAGTGCTGCTGCTAAACGCCCTGGAAGAACTGAAATAAACCCGGTTCAGCCCCCTTTTTGAATCACTAAGGGACACGAAGGGGCACGAAGAGACACTAAGGGGCTTATGCGGCGCCGCATAAGCCCCTTGCCCGTTTTAGTGTGCCTTAGTGTGTCTTAGTGTCCAAAATCCTGCCAGGCAGGCTTTTTGGACGGGCTTAGAATACATCGTACTTATATAATATTGCCGCTAGCACTTCCACGCCGCCCCGATATGCCTCGTCGAAGGTATCGGCGCTATAGCTGACGCTACGGTCGTCCACCCTTACACAACCCGGAACTCTGGCGTGCTCGTCGGCGATCATTGGGTAGGCATACTCCACCTTAATGGTCACTGGGCAATCAAACAGCAGCGGCTTGATGTTTTTCAGCTGTAGCGCCTCGGTTGCGCCTTGTTGCAGCATAGGTTGTGTTTTAGCCGGCGGCAGGCAGATAGCGCCCCAAACCGATTCGGACTCCTCGACGGCTACAGTTTTAATGCCCGGCACAAAGTCCTCTGCCTCTTGGCAAGCGGCACTGTCGCCGCTCAGGAAGACTATGGGCACGCCTCGTTCTCCCAGCAGTCCCCCCACATAGGCAAATTCGCCGCAGGGGCGCTCGTTGATCCAGAATCCAGTAATGCTTTTACTGCTGCCGGTATGCGAGCGCACTGCATCTCGCAGGCCAGTGCGAGCATGCTGACCGACAAACATGGCATGGGTGAATTCCCGCATGGGCAACAGGTTGCGCAGGCGTATACCGCGCGCCAGCTTAGCAGCCGGATGCAGGCTGGCAAGATCAATGGCATGCGCCTCGTTAACAATGATTTCATCGGCCCCAGCCTGCACGCAGCCTTCAACCACAGCGTTGATCTCTCCCATCATTAGCTCAAGATAGCGCGCCGACTTCGTAGGGTCTAGCTTGAAGCCGTAGCCACCGCCGGTGCAGCCGCTAACGCCTTCTAAATCGGTTTGCATAAAAACTATCATGGTTGACTCCTGATGATTGCTAAAGAATTCGTCCGAAAATTAATATTGTATGACAAATGCTAAACAAATAAGCTCTGTGGCTTGTCAGCAATATAATGCAAAAATAAAAAACCTGATTGGAAAACCTATACAGCATAAATTTTATATTTTCAACAACTGAAACGCTTAGCAAAAGAAAAGCGACATATGGCTAGAAAACGCGGCATTCTCAAGTAGCTTAGACCCCGTCCAAAAGCGCCGCATAAGCCCTTCGTGTGCCTTTGTGTCCCTTCGTGTCCTCCCCCCTTCGTGTGCCTTAGTGGCTCAAAGACTTTTTGGACGCGCTCTAGCTTAGTCAGGTGAATTTTTAAATCCTGGAAAAATCGCTACGGCTTAGTGTGTCTTCGTGTTCAAGCTTATGCCGGATACGTTTTTAGGAGGGTTTTGTCCTCTTTTGCCCCTGCTTGTCAATTCAGGCATTATATTATTTGTTTACCATATTCACCTTTTTATGCCTGAGTTTAGCATTATGCATTTATCCTCTTTTTCTGAAGACCAAGATATCACCTGGATAGAGGTTGAGGCTCCCGAGCAAGCCTCTGAGAGCGTCGGTTTTTCCGCTTTTGGCTTGAGCGCTGCCCTACTGCGGGGTGTCGCCGAGGCTGGTTTTGTCGAGCCTACCCCTATACAGGCGCAGGCCATTCCGGCTCTGCTTGAAGGCCGTGACCTGATGGGACAGGCCCTCACCGGTTCGGGCAAGACCGCCGCCTTCGCACTGCCGGCCATGCATCGCATCGCCGAGCTGCCCGGTCTGCAGCTGCTTATCCTGGTGCCCACTCGCGAGCTGGCTGCGCAGGTAAGCTCGGAAGTGTTCAAACTCGGACAACACGCCGGCATCAGAACCGCGGCCTTTACCGGCGGCCAATCCTACTCCAGGCAGGAAAAAATCCTCAGACAGGGCATCAATGTTCTGGTGGCCACCCCAGGACGCCTCATCGACCTCATGGAAAACGGGCACTTCGACCAGGTCAACCCGGCGATTATTGTGGTTGACGAAGCCGACGAGATGCTCGATATGGGCTTCCTCGAAGACGTCAAAGTCATCTTCGAGAAATTCCCCGGCCCGCGCCAGACCATGCTGTTTTCCGCCACCCTGCCCAAACAAGTGCTCAGCCTGGCACAGAAGATCACCAGCAACCCAGTTGAGCTGACCAGCTCATTCGCAGACAGCACCAACAACGACATAGAGCAAAGCTTCTTTGTTATTGACGAGCACGAACGCGTCAATGCCGCCATACGCCTCATCGATTCGGACAATGTCAGCAAGGCGATCATCTTCTGCCGCACCAAGGAGGAGACCGATGCGCTCAATATCCTGCTGGGCGCGCGCGGCTACAACGTCAACTGCCTGCACGGCGATATGGAACAGGCGCAGCGCTCCCGCGTGATGGCGGCATTCAGGCGCAGTGAAATAGATATCCTGGTGGCCACCGACGTGGCCGCCCGCGGCCTGGACGTCGAGGATGTCTCCCATGTCTTTAACTTCCACCTGCCCTTTGACAGCCGCGGCTATGTGCACCGCATCGGACGCACCGGCAGAGCCGGCAAGGCCGGTAAAGCCATCACCCTGGTGACGCCCAGGGAGCTGCGCCAGCTGGAGGCCATCAAACGGATGGTCGGAGCCGAGCTGCAGCTGGGAAAAATACCCAGCCGCGAAGAGGTCAATGCCCAAAGACTGCAAAAAATCTACGCCGACTTGTTTGCCAGCGATTTGGACGGCAAGCTCTACCAGCAGGTGCTTGAAAGCGCAAAAGGCCAGGACCAGGACCACCTGGTGCTGTTTACCAAGCTGCTGAGCAAATTTCTGCAGCAGGGCCGCGACGAAGGCCCGGAAAATATTGGCCTGAGAGGAGAGCGCCTGGAAAGCGCCCTGAACCCGCAAAGTGCACGCAAAACTGCAGGACAGGGACAGAGGCGCGCGCCGCGTTCGCGTATGCGGCGGCGACGCGAGCGAGATGCCGCCAAACCGGAACGACAAGAAATGGGACAGGCGAAAAAAACGCCGCCATATGCCTTTGACGAAAACAGAAAACGACGTCCCCCCAAAAAAAACCAGGCCGGCCAATTCAAGGAGGCCTCGCCAGCCGAGAAGAAATTCAAGAGCCAGGAGAGCCGTCCGCCCCGTTCTGCCGATGCACAGCCGCCTCGACGCCGGGATAAATTCAAGGAGCAAAGCCCGCAAAAAAACAGCCGCCCCGGCAGCCCGAAAAGATACTTCTCCTAATTAGCATTTTTGCACACCAAATCACCGCAAGTTTTTGCTGCTTTAGTTTAGACCGCGTCCAAAAAGGAAGGAGCATAGTAGCGCCTCTACGAGGCGCCGGTTTTGATGGTTGCCTGCACCCCAGGCTAAAGCCTGGGGTTAAGCATGGTTATGCGCCTACGGCGCAAATAGATACGCTATTTTATAGTAAACTGTGCTAAGAGACCAAACGGCTCATTTCTACGACAAATTTCATCATAGAATTTTAATTTTGTCAAAGGTTTTGTCCCTGGTTGGTTAGTTAGTGAAACAAAAAACTTCCCTGAAAAGTTGTTTTTTAGCAAAATTTCCTCGAGTTTTTCTGTTTTGTTGAGACAAAAACAGGTTGTTCGAAATCTTGCAATTGCAGTTTACCTGCTTAATCAGCTTCCTTTTTTGTGTCTTTTGTGCCTTTTGTGGTTAATGGGCTTCTTGGACGCAGTCTAGTTTAGGCCTGCTTCGCCCTGCTCTCTTTCCACGCTTCCTGCCTCTTTAGCCAATAGGAGCCGCATATGCCAGTTTCAGAGTTAATCGAGCTGCTTGCCGACATGGTGCGCATAGACAGTAGAAATCTACATGACATGAGCTATCAGGGCGAGCGCCCGGCCAGCGAAGAAGCCATGGCGCAGTTCTGTGCGGAGAAAATGCGGCAGTTCGGCTTCTTGAAGACCGATTTCCAATACATCGCCGCAGAGCGCCCCAACCTGCTGGGCATATATATGCCCAATCCGGACTGGCCCTGCCTGGCCTTCGAGGCGCATCTGGACACGGTCGGGGTCGAAGGCATGAGCATAGCTCCCTTTGAGCCGACGATTAAAGACGGCAAGCTCTACGGTCGAGGCAGCTGTGACACCAAGGGCAGCTTGGCAAGCATGCTGATGGCCTGCCGGAAAATCATCAGCGCAAAACTGCCGCTGAACCTGCTTTTTCTGGCCAGCAGCGCCGAGGAGACCGGCTGCGAAGGCGCACACTACTGGGACCTTTCCGGCTATGACCTGCAAGGCCTTATCGTCGGCGAACCGACCAGCAACCGTCCAGTGACCGCACATAAGGCGCATATTACCTGCCGCTATGTTATCCAGGGCAAGGCGGCGCACGGCTCGCGCCCCGAGGCCGGCGACAATGCCATCTTCAAGGCCGCCGCCTTTCTGCGCTTCCTGGAAGAAGAAATCATCCCGGAGCTCGCTAGTGCGCCACACGCAGGCTTTGACAACGGCAACACCTTGTCAATCGGACTTATAAACGGGGGCAACAAAGCCAATATCGTGGCTGACAAGTGTTCCATAACCTGCGATATAAGGATATTGCCGGGCGACGCGTTGGCCGAGCGCCTGCACGAGCACATCGCCCAAAGAGCCAGCGAAACACTGGGCTTCCCGGTACTCATCGACGAAGTACACTTCGCGCCTGGCATGCGCACTGCTGCGGAAGCGGCGCTGTTGAAGCACATTGAAAAGGCATACCAGGAACTGCAACTGCCTTTTGAACCAGGCAGCGTGGCATACTGTACGGACGCCGGCGTGCTGAGCGCCAAAGGACTACACTGCGTGGTATTAGGCCCAGGCAGCATACTTAATGCGCATGCCGCCGTCGAATATGTCGAACTGGCCCAGCTCGAACAAGCTGTGCAAATATATTACGAAATCGCCAAACAAATCAGCTTGGCAAAATAAACCCAGACTGAAAAATATAAGCTTTTTGGCTGAAATTCTAATTTTAGACGAAGACGACTTGCTGTGACTTGGTATCCAAAATCCTGCCGCCCCTCCTTTTCGACGGGGCTAAATTAGACCCCGTCCAAAAAACCCTTGAACCACTAAGGCATACGAAGGGGGAGGACACTAAGGGACACAAAGAGACACAAAGGCACACTAAGGGCTTATGCGGCGTCTGCCCGTTTTGGTTTGTTGGGAAAATGGAACCGGATAAAGCAGAAAGACTCGATGAAATCGCATAAAAACGCAAATTTCCTGCAGAAATTTCAATTTTTTCTTGGGAATCTATCCATTTGGTGCCCTGAAAGGGCAACCTATTAAAGCCCAGGGTAAGCGAGGCTCCGCAGGAGCCGAGCGCCACCCTGGGTAACAGCCCCCCCGAATCCGGCGCCCTGTAAGGGCGCCACTAATCTGCTGAATGGCAGGGAACGGGAGCGGGAGCGGGGAGCAGCCTAAAGGCTGTACTACATACGTGGGACAAAAACCGGCTAGCTGCCAGCTTGCCCCTTTTTGGACGGGGTCTAACTTACCAGGGCCAAAACTACTGGCAAAATCAGAACCATCTGATGAATTTTGCCGTAGAAATGAACCGTTTAGTCTCTTAGCACAGTTTACTATAAAATGGCGTATCTACTTGCGCTGTAGGCGCATAACCATGCTTAACCCCAGGCTTTAGCCTGGGATGCAGGCAGCCATCAAAACCGGCGCCTCGTAGAGGCGCTACGATCCCCACCTTTTTGGACGGGATCTAAAATAGACCCGTCCAAAAAGCCATTGAGCCACTAAAGCACGCACAAGAACACTAAGAGGAAGCTGATTAAGCAGACAAACTATAATTCCAAGATTTCGAACAAAACGTTTTCATCTAAAAAACCGAAAAAGCGATGAAGCTTTGCTAGAAATTTTTTCAGGAAAGTTTTTTGTTTCAGTAATACAGTCATACTGTGATACTCAGGCAAAAGTTTCCAGTGGGCGTAAAGGGCCGATGTCCGGATTATGTCCGGATCCTCAGGTATATGCAAGCAGGAAACTTCTTGATAATAAGTACAACGGATTCAAGATAAATCAGTTCTGTCTTCTCTTGCTATTTTTTTCAGTTGTTTCAACGTGGCCAGATTTGTCCGGATATGGCCAGACAAGCGAATTATGTGCGCTCCTTGCTGCGGCGATATGCGGTCGCTGGCCCAGCTTATTGGCGCTAACTTAAACCCCGTCCAAAAAGGTCATAACGCCGAAAGGCCGTTAGTGGCGCCCCTACAGGGCGCCGGGTTCGTTTGCTGTTCTTCGCACCGCCGCTGCGTCCTTCCCAAACCCGATACTCACACCAAAAAGGAGTCCGTATATAGTACACGCTCATAGCGTGCTTTTGCCCACGCCGCCGCTACGTCCTTCCCAAACCCGATACCCACACCAAAAGAGAGCCGTATGTAGTACACGCTCATAGTGTGCTAATTTTCTGCCAATCCGTTTACTCCATTCAAATCCAGTTTGGCGTATACGAAAAGAAGGCTCTAGGGAGTGAAAAAATGCACGTACCGAGCGTGTACTACATACGGAAATCCTTACGGACAAGCAAATCTGACCAGGGCAAGAGGAACAGGAGAGCCGAGGTGCAGCACGCTGAAGCGTGTACTACATACGTGGGACGGGAACTGGGACAAGCCGACTTGAAGCCTATTGGCGCTAACTTAAGCCGGAAAAGTTTGGTGTGTCTTCGTGTGTCTTCGTGTGTCTTCGTGTCCAAAATCCCACCCGCTCCTCTTTTTAGACGGGGTCTAAGTCAAGAGGATTTTTGCTGGGGTAGTTACACACTAAGGCACAGTAAGTTTTTGCCTTAGGGGTTCAGTGCCTTCAGGCCTGGCGAAGACGGCTTTTCCAGGCCGTCTGCGATGACAATGCCGCGTCCGGTCTTTTCGCCCTTGGCATATAGGCCCTGGTCTATTTTGATGCCGCCGGAACTGATTTTGCGTATACCGGGGTTGTGCTGGCGATAATATTCCGCTAGTCTGCGCTCCTGCTGCAGAACCAGGGCGCAGCACTCAGACTCCGGCTGCTTGTCTTCACCCAGCAGCTTGGCAAAGCCCTGCAAGACGCCGATGCTGAAGTCGCGCTTCATGCGCACACCCGGTTTTTTTATATTCTGCTTGCGGCAAAGCTCAGACCAGGAAGCCTCGATTTGCCGCTGAAGACAGTCGTATACATAGCCGGCAATTTTCAGGTTGCCCAAGGTGCCGTGCAGTTTTAAGACCTTGAGCCAGCGTTCGCCGCTAAAATCCGGCACCTGGTCCCAGATACAGAGCACCTTGAAGTGATCCTGTAAAATATTGGCCATTATATAGTCCGGCAGCTCTAGCCTGGCCTTGGCCTCACCCAGAAATATCATATGAAACTGGGTTTCCTGCGTATCCTGAGTAAGCTCCAAGGCGTATTTTGCGCTTAGTTGCCTGGCTTTCAGCAAGGCTACCTCTGCCTCGTGTATATTGCCGCTTTCCGACAAGGCAAGCAATTTGCGCAGCTTCTGCAATACCTGATCCTGCTTGCTGGCAGAGCCTTCGGCGGCAAGCAACCTCTGGTCCATAGTGGGATAGTGGCTCGAGGCCGAGGGATTGCTGCCTAAACGCAGACAGATTTTCCGGAATGTTGGCCCGTGAGCGCTCTCGCTAATATGAGGATAACACTCATCAATCACCAGGTGAGCCAACTCATGCAGCAGCACCTCGCGCACGGCATACCAGGGATGCTCGAGAACCAATTCCAGCCTCAGCTCCAGCAGACGCTTGGGTGCAGAATGCCAACGCCCCCAGACGCTAAGGCCGGGAACCAGCGCGATAATTGGCTTGCGCAAAGAACGGCGCAGTGAGGGCGGCAAAAAAAATATCGCATTATACAACTCCTGCTGAAGCATGGAGACGATATTGCTATGCAGGCCTTCATGGTAATAAAAATTTAATTTTGCAGTGGAGTTTAGGGTCATATCGGCAATCGTGGAAGTAAGCTTTCAAAATAAACGAGGGAGTTTCGTGAGTCTCAGTGCCCGAAACTCTCTTTTTTGAACCAAGATTTTGCGCTCATTTTATATTGGCGTGATACTCCTGCAATGAGCAGAGGCGGTCCTGGCCTTGCAGCCTGGCGGCAATGCCATTGGCAGTGGCCACTGCCGCGGCCACTGTGGTAATATAGGGTATGCCATAGCGTATGGCGTTTTTGCGTATGTAGGAGTCATCCTTGGCGCTGGCCTTGCCTATGGGTGTATTGATCACCAGCTGTATCTCGCCGTTTTTGATAACGTCGACGATATCCGGGCGGCCCTCGTTGATCTTGGCGATCATGTCAACCTCAAGTCCGTTTTCACGCAAGAACAAACAGGTGCCCTCGGTGGCCAAAAGACGGAAGCCGAGCTGGCTGAATTTTCTGGCCGGCGGCAAAATGCCCTCCCGATCCAGCGGGTTCACTGTGATCAAAACCGTACCGCTTTCCGGCAGAGCCGGTTTGGCGGCCTCTTCGGCCTTGAAAAAGGCCAGTCCGAAACTGGCGGCCATGCCCAGTACCTCGCCGGTGGAACGCATCTCTGGACCGAGCACCGGATCAACTTCTGGCAGCATGGAAAAAGGAAACACCGCCTCTTTCACGCCAAAATGCGGTATGCTCTGCAGGCGCAGCCCCAGCTCGCCAACCTTTTTTCCCATCATCACCTCAGTGGCCACCTTGGCCATGGACAGGCCGCAGACCTTTGAGACCAGCGGCACGGTGCGCGAAGCGCGAGGGTTAGCCTCAAGCACATAGACCTTGTCATCACAAATGGCATACTGCATATTCATCAGGCCAACCACACCCATCTGACGGGCAATCCGGCCAGTGTACTCGCGTATGGTATGCATCTGCTTCTCACTCAGAGTGACAGGTGGGATGACGCAGGCCGAGTCGCCGGAATGCACGCCGGCCAGCTCGATATGCTCCATGATCGAGGGCACAAAACAGTCCGCGCCGTCGGCAATGGCATCGGCCTCGGCCTCGATGGCATTTTCCAGAAAACGATCTATCAGTATGGGGCGCTCTGGCGTGACATCGACGGCGGCATTGACGTAGCGCCGCAGCATCTCCTCGTCCCTGACCACTTCCATGCCGCGCCCGCCGAGGACGAAAGAGGGCCTGACCATGAGCGGGAACTGTATTTGCCTGGCGATGCTCATGGCCTCTTCCAGGTTGCTGGCCATGCCGCTTTCAGGCATTGGTATGCCCATCTGCTCCATCATCTGCCGGAACTGGTCTCGGTCCTCGGCCATTTCTATGGTTGCTGGTGCTGTGCCTAGGATGCGCAGGCCGCTGCGCTCCAGATCCGAGGCCAGGTTCAGCGGCGTCTGCCCGCCAAACTGCACAATGATGCCCAGCGGTTTTTCTTTTTCGTAGATGCTAATAACGTCCTCGAGGGTGACTGGCTCAAAGTAAAGCTTGTCGGAGCTGTCATAATCGGTGGAAACCGTTTCCGGGTTACAGTTCACCATAATGGTCTCAAAGCCCATTTTTCGCAGTGCCTGAGCGGCGTGTACGCAGCAATAATCAAACTCTATGCCCTGCCCTATGCGTATGGGCCCGCCGCCCAGCACCATCACCTTGCGCGGGTTGTCGCTGACAAGGTTCTGGTCCTCGATATTATAGCTCGAATAGTAGTAACGCGCGTCCTCGACGCCACTGACCGGCACGCTGGCCCAGGCCTGCTTCAAGCCCAGGCTTAAGCGTTGCTTGCGAATCACCGCCTCGGGGGTTTTCAACAGGCGCGAAAGATAGAGGTCCGAGAAGCCGTCGCGTTTAGCTCGTATAAGCAGTTCGTCGGGCAGCACATGGTCCTGATGTCGCAGTATCTCCTTTTCCAGCTCGACCAGCTCTTGCATCTGTTCTAGGTACCAGGACTTGATGCCGGTCTTGCGCTGCAGCTGGTAGATCTCCGCGCCTTTGCGCAAAGCCTCGTAGAGCAAGAACTGCCTCTGGCTAGTAGCGAGGTTGAGCCTTTCCATCAGCTCGGACAAGCTCAGGCTGGCGTAGTTCTTGACAAAGCCCGGGCCGGGATTGCCGCTCTCCAGCGAGCGCAGGGCCTTCATAAAGGCCTCCTTATAGGTCTTGCCTATGCTCATCACCTCGCCAACCGAGCGCATCTGAGTGCCCAGCTTGTCCTCCACACCCTGGAATTTTTCAAAGGCCCAGCGCGGGAATTTGACCACGACATAGTCTTCGTCGGGCGTATATTTATCCAGGCTGCCCTCCTTCCAGTAGGGCAGCTCATCCAGCGTCACTCCGCTGGCCAACAGGGCTGAAACGTAGGCTATGGGGAAGCCGGTCGCCTTCGAGGCCAGGGCTGAAGACCTCGATGTGCGCGGATTGATTTCTATGACCACGATGCGCCCATCTATGGGGTTGTGGGCAAACTGCACATTTGTGCCGCCGATAACGCCGATGGCCTCCACAATGGCATGGGCCTGTTCTTGCAGGCGCCGCTTCAGCTCATCACTGGCGGTCAACATGGGCACCACGCAGAAGGAGTCGCCGGTATGCACGCCTACCGGGTCGACATTTTCAATGAAGCAGACGCTGACCATCCTGCCCTTGCCGTCGCGCACCACCTCGACTTCGAGTTCCTCCCAGCCCAGCAGCGACTCTTCAATGAGCACTTGTTGCGCCATGCTGGCCAACAGGCCGCGCTGTGCTGTGCTGCGCAGCTCCTCGATATTGTAACAGAAGCCGCCGCCGGTGCCGCCCAGGGTGTAAGCCGGGCGCACCACCACCGGAAAGCCAATCTGTTTGGCGGCCAATTCGGCCTGCTCGACGCTGCCCACCACCTCGCTGCGAGCCTGGTCTATGCCTAATTCCTGCATGGTCTCCTTGAAGGCATTGCGGTCCTCGCCGCGTCTAATGCCTTCGAGCTGCACGCCGATGATGCGCACGCCGAACTTGTCAAGCAGACCGGCCTCGGCCAGCTCTGAAGACAAATTCAGCGCCGACTGCCCCCCCAGGTTGGGCAGCAGCGCATCGGGGCGCTCTTTTTCAATGATTTCCGCCATGCGCTGTACATTGAGCGGCTCTATATAGGTGATGTCGGCGGTCTCCGGGTCGGTCATAATGGTGGCCGGATTGGAGTTCACCAGAAGCACCTCATAACCCAAGCCGCGCAATGCCTTGCAGGCCTGAGTGCCGGAATAATCAAACTCGCAGGCCTGGCCTATGACTATGGGGCCAGAACCAATAATCATCACTTTTTTAATATCCCTGCGCCGAGGCATAACTACTCCTACATAAGCACTAGTGAAAGACGTTCAGAGAGAATTAATATTTCGCCTTCGCTAGCAGCCAAGGAAATTCTTCTGCGCCGGGTTCATAATATAAGCGCGGAATCAGCAGAGAACAAGCCGGAACAGTCAGTTTTCTTAGTGTGTCTTAGGAACTATGAAAAAACAAATTGTTAAACTTTGCTGAGCAGATTCGCTTTCTTTCTATACAGTATATTCGGGTTTTTCTTGTACATACTGACCAGAAACAACTCAACTTGACAATTTGAATTTTCATAGTTCCAAGCATGATATAGGGTGCAGCACATGACACGGTACCAGTATCAGCACACGGCAAGGCACTGGCACACCTCAGAACATG
>FZPS01000175.1_pt73 | contig 26573 bp, 22 predicted proteins | sample 1817821 | NCBI WGS metagenome assembly FZPS01 (sample SAMEA104158645, study PRJEB21678) | metagenome | place: Germany | collected 2015-04-21
AGTCTGTTATCCTTGTTTCCAGACCAAGGAGCATGGCTGTAACACGGGACAAATCGCTCTGGATTTCCTGATTTGCAGCTTCCCAAGATTCTTTGTCAACCCAGTTTGGCTCTACCGCAGGCTCCAAAGCCTCGGCCGCCTGTCTCTCTTCAACCATGGCCAGAGAGTCTGTTATCCTTGTTTCCAGACCAAGGAGCATGGCTGTGACCTGCGACAAATCGCTCTGGATCTCCTGATTTGCAGCTTCCCATGATTCTTTGTCAACCCAGTTTGGCTCTACCGCAGGCTCCAAAGCCTCGGCCGCCTGTCTCTCTTCAACCATGGCCAAAGAGTCTGTGATCCTTGTTTCCAGACCAAGGAGCATGGCTGTAACACGGGACAAATCGCTCTGGATTTCCTGATTTGCAGCTTCCCAAGATTCTTTGTCAACCCAGTTTGGCTCTGCGGCAGGCTCCAAAGCCTCGGCCGCCTGTCTAGCATCCATGGCAGCTAGCGTTTCCAGAATACCTGTTGTGACCGTATCTTGGGCAGATTGGACTTCCTCTAAGTCCGTCAGCATCACCTGCATCAAGGTTAAGGCCTCTAGAATCTGCGAATTCGCAGAACTCCAAGTCTCCTTGTCCACCCAATCAGGTTCCAAAACGGGCGCGGAGGCTGCCTCCAACTGCCTGGCCTCGATCGCTGTCAATGCATCTGTTATCGTAGATAGCTGTTCTACCCACGGTTGGCTTTCCAGTAGCTGCAAAACCTCTTTCGTCACAGACTCTTGTGTAGACTGCCTTGTTTCCGCATCAGTTAGCATGGTTGTTACCGACGACAAGTCTTTCTGGATTTGCTCGTTCGACGCTTCCCAAGAGGCTATTGCCTCGATTGCGTCATCCTGTTTTGCATAGTTGCGGAAGAGATACACATTGAGAACCATTGAAACCAGTACGAGCACCACTAAAACAATCTGCAAGCTGTCCGTCTTTTTTTCTTTACTCTCAGCCGTCACATTACCCCCTCCTTGGTTTGGTTTTTTGCTACAATGTTGATTCTGGGAATACTGCCACCACTTTCCATACTTGTTTCGATAGGTGACGAGGTCTTTCCTCCCTAAGAAATCCTAAAGAAACGACTTCCTTTAAAAGATGTTGTCGAAAATTGAAGCTTTGTGAAAAAGGGAAACCGCCCCCGGTGCCAGAACTAGACATTGGCTTGGATAGACATAATGAATCTGCAGAGGTGAGGATATGTCCGAAGATATGATCAAAAAATACAGACGGCATGCGCGCGCCTTCCGTATCGTGGTTCCACTAGTCGGTCCCATTCTGCGCTGGATTTTCCGGCTCGAATCGGAACCGGCCACCGATGTGCAAGGACCCTTCCTTGTCTATGCTAATCACAACACAGATCTCGATCCTGCCCTCGTACAACTGAGTTTTAAAGAAATGATCTACTTCGTGGCCAGCGAGCATATTTTCCGGGTTGGTCTGCCCTCCCGCCTCCTCGTCCGCTATTTTGACCCCATTTCCCGGCTCAAAGGAAGCACCGACATGGGTACTGTCAGGGATGTAATGCGGCGGCTCAAGGATGGAAAAAATGTGGGTATTTTTGCCGAAGGCAATCGCTCCTTTCATGGTGTCACGGGGCCCATACCCCCTTCCATCGGCAAACTTGCCAAGGCCTGCAAAGTGACCCTGGTTACCTATAAGTTTGAAGGAGGCTATTTTACCACACCGCGCTGGGCCTATACGCTTCGCAGAGGTCGGATGCGCGGCTATGTCGTCCAAGTGTATCGGCCGGAACAACTAAAGGAGATGAGCGCAGAGGAAATCAGTGCGGCCATAGAGGCAGACCTGTTTGAAGACGCCTACACGCGGCAAGCCACGGAGAAGGTTCGTTACAGGGGCAAGCGCCTCGCTGAGGGACTGGAAACGGCCCTTTTTATCTGCCCGCAATGCGAACAGATCGGCACGCTAGCCAGTCGCGGCAGCGAGTTCTTCTGTACCTGTGGTTTGAAAGCGAGCTATGACGAGTATGGATATTTAAGCGGCGCACCATACTCCACTGTTACCCAGTGGGATGCTTGGCAAGGGTCGAGGCTGGCTGCGATCGCTCAGAATCTTGAGGATGGGCCCGCTTTCGGCGACAGAAATGTCATACTCACCCAAGTCAAAGGGGACCATACCACCGAAACGGTGGATGCAGGGTGCGGAAATCTCGCCATGTATCGGGATCGGATTGTCTGTGGGGATCTAAGCTTTGCTCTAGGCGACGTTTCCGATATGGCTCTCTATGGCCGGGGGAATATTGCCTTCACGAGTCAGACCAAGCACTATGTGATCACCGCCGGTGCCGCATTCTGTGGACGGAAGTACTTGGAGCTGTACAACCTATTACAAAGAACGAGGTGAACTATGGACTTTACATCAGCAAACACTGGACTATGGAGTGCCATCATCCAATTGGGAATTATCGCAGCCACCATCCTAGCAGCCAACGTCTTGAGGCGTAAGATTCCAGTCATTCGCAGAACACTGATGCCTACCGCGGTTTTGGGGGGTTTCATCCTTCTGATCGTACGCAATACGAAACTGATGGGCATCGACACCATGTTTTTGGAGATGATCACCTATCATTGTATCGCGATCGGGTTTATTGCCCTCTCCCTGCGCATCCCCAGCCCTGACAAGACCGGCAGTACAGACAGCCTCACCGCTCCAAAAAGCGGAGCTTTGATCATCTCGACCTACGTGATCCAGGGTATCATGGGACTTATCATTACCCTTGGTCTGGCTTACACATTCATGCCCAATCTGTTCAAGGCAGCCGGCATCCTGCTGCCCATGGGCTATGGACAAGGTCCAGGGCAGGCCAACAATGTTGGTGGCATGTATGAAGCCCTGGGCTTTGCAGGAGGCCGCTCCTTTGGACTTACCATTGCCGCATCGGGATATCTGGTTGCCTGTATCGTGGGAGTTGCCTATTTGAACTGGCTCGTTCGCACAGGCAAAGCGAAGGTACAGCACTATGATGAAGTGGAAGAATCCATGTCGGTGGATAAGTTCCAGGACCGAAACGAAATCCCCGTGTCCGAGTCCATTGACCGCTTTTCGATGCAGGTGACTCTGGTCTTGATCGTCTACTTGATCACGTACTTAGTGCTCCATGGACTCTCAGCGCTGGTGGCATCGGCTGCCCCCGGACTTTCCAGTACCCTCAAACCACTCTTGTGGGGCTTTAACTTTGTTGTTGGAGCCCTAGTAGCCATCGGGCTTCGGGTTGTCTTCAAGGGTCTAAGAAAGACCAAGCTGATGACCCGGCAATACCAGAACAATTATCTCTTAAGTCGTATCTCTGGGGTTGCCTTCGATATTATGATTGTAGCCGGAATTGCCTCCATCGATATTGCCGATCTCTCCGGGCTCTGGATTCCCTTTATCCTCATCTCCATCGCCGGCGCAGTGGGGACCTACTATTGGCTGAAACGGATCTGCCAAGTAATCTATCCCGACTACTTCTATGAAGGAATGGTCTCCATGTATGGCATGCTCACGGGTACCATCAGCTCAGGTGTGCTCCTCTTGCGGGAAATCGATCCCGACTTCGACACCCCCGCCGCCAATAACCTTTTGACAGGGAGCAGCTTTGCCATTGTTATGGGGGCACCAATGCTGCTTCTGATTGGGCTGGCCCCCGTATCGCCGCTCATGGCATTTGTTACCCTAGGTCTTTTGTTCGTCTACCTAGTACTCCTCCTACTCTTCTTGTTCAAAGCCAAGGCAAGGAGCTAAGCCCCAATTCGAAAGGTGACCTGATTAAAAAAGGCCCCAGAGTGGATCTGGAGCCTTTTTTTATGCAATGCCCACGGGGCTATGGATGGTTTGCATACCTAATGTTCGTGCCGGTACGGTAACTACCAGCAGCAGCATCCCAAATACCTTTCCAATCACCCATCTGTGGTCCAGCGCCGCCTCCAACCTGACCTCCTCGGGCTACATCCCGGTACGATGTGAAGGTAGCTTCCTCAAAATTGTCAAAGCAAGCTCCTTCATAAAGCCCGATCTCCTGGTCTTGCCATACCCTTACAACGGTGCCGGATCCTAGCTTGACTATGGTGCCAAAAAACTGGGCGGTTTCATTGAGGACATAGGGAACCTGCGTGTTCAGCCAGTTCAAAGAAGGGGTGGTATTATCCCTAAGCCCACCTTGAACATAGATTGCGTCGTAGGTGTTGCGCTCAATCGATAGACCGTCGTCGGTGTCAATGCCAAGACCAATCTGGAGGGGGTATTCATTATATTCAAATGTCGAATCGATCATGCTGCTCTGGGAGGAGAATACATCGAGTCCCCGTAAGTTGTGGGCAAACACTGTGCTGCTAACAGCGATACCTGCAGAATCTTGATCGTCACTGAGAGCGGCTCGTTCCTCCATACGATGGGCCTTGGTGCCGCCGTAGCGAACTCGGCAATGATCAAGGATAGCCTTGCCTCCAGGTGCAATGTAGATACTTCCCCAATCTCCAGCCAAGGGCATGGCACCGATTCCACTGCTTTGCCCTCCATACTGATCATCGTGGACCGATGTAAAGACCACTGGCCGTCCTGGTTGTCCCTGGGCTTCCAGTCGGCCATATACCTCCAGCGCCGTGCGGTCGAATTTGACTGTGGTGCCGGGGAGCAAGCGCAAACTCCCGGTTTGGGTAATGGTTGAGCTGGAGGTCAGCACAAAGGCGACTTCTGTCGCACCCCAGATCACCTCAGTTGTGAACTCGTTGTCATCCCCGCTTCCAGGGGATCTTACAAATATCCCTTGGCGGATGTTCTTGTCCATGGGGCGCAAGGGATTATGAAATAGATTGTCGTCACCGATACTCAAATTAGCAGAGATCACCAGCGGTACTTCATTTCCATAGAAGGCGTTACCGGCCAAGTTTACGCTGGATACACCGCTCAGATCAAGACCAACTCCCTTGGAAAAAGCAAACGTGCAATTGGTTACGGTCACATGCGCAGCATCACCCGAATCAAGCATGGCCTGGGATGGGCCGCCCCCGCCATAGTAAAATTCGCAAAAATCAAACTGGCTACCGCTTGGGCTGCCTAAAAACACTCCGCCCCAATCTCCGCTGTCTGGAGCGGCACTTGGATCCTGGTGGATCCCTCCACCCCGCTGGTGGTCCAAAAGTGAGGTGAAGACGATGGGAAACGCAGGCGTTCCCACAGCCTGAATCGTTCCAGAACCTTGGGTAGAGATGCCATTGGCCTGGCCGAATTTGATGATGGTACCGGGTGCAATGTGCAGAGCGCTCTGGACATAGATCTCGTAGGGATTGTCAATCACGTAGATCTGATCGGGAGTCCAATGGGTTGGTTCATCGATGTCTGCGTTCACATAGACGACATCGCTCCCGGCCAGAGGAGTTCCGATCTTGATCGTCCAGGTCTGCGACACGACGCCGCCTCTCCCATCTGTGACCTCTACCTTCACCTTGGCCAGACCGGTGTGCTGCGGAGCCTGCCATGTCACCGCGGTACTGTTATTGGCCGCGGTCAAGGTGCCATCCCCGGTCATGCTCCAGGCAGAGCTAAGTGTATCGCCATCCGGATCCGAGGCGAGAAAACTCAATTCCACCTCGCCGCCAAGACCCACTGGAATAATATCTTGACTGGGTACAAAAGTGTCAATCCTCGGAGGCTTGTTGGAAGAACCCCCTGTACACCCCGGGATTAACAGTACGAGTCCTAGCAAAAAAGCGATGCGTCTATTCCGATTCATGCTGCCTCACTCTCAATCTTTAGTCCATAAGATATAAGCGGGAACGGTAGATATAGAGCGCTACAGGCTGCTCCTGGAGTTCCTCGCCGTAGTAAAAACAAAAGCCCGCTCTGCGAACGCGTCCATCGCCATAGTGGAGAATGAGCGTGAAGTCCCTGATCGCATACCAGCCTTGACCAGGCTGCATAGAGGCCTCACGGCCTGGAGTACCGTAGTCTTCGGGAAGGAGCAGGTAGTCGCCTTTAAAGAGACCTAAATCAACAAAGGTGCCATCCCTGTGAAAGACGATAATGGGCTTGTAGTCCGGGTAGAGCTCAAGATCAAAGGCGTCGCTGCGTACGATATGGTAGGTCCATGCCCCCTCAAGCCTCTTGAAGTCTACAGGCGCAAGCCTGCGGTATCTGTCACCCCTGAAGACAATTTGGCCCTGTGCATCGATTTCAATCGGTTCATTGGGATAACCTTCCCGGGTAAAGATGCCTGTGCGGCCTTCCGTCTGATAGGTGCCCCACACTTCCCTGTCTTCCGTCTTGAGCCGGTCTCTGTCCAAGCCGTGCAGACCCTCGAGGGGAAGGTCATAGTAGATTTCGCCATCGTCAAACAGCACGAACCAGTAGGGTATTTGCCCCCGAATCCCCGTCCAGCCCCATGTGTCCACATGGGCTATGTAGACTTCATAGCTGTTTGCTTGGACACGGTCCTCTCCACCGAACGCGAACAAGAACGAGACAAGAGACAATAGGATCATGAATGCATTCCTGTTTGCGTCCACGATTCCACCTCCTTGCCTCCCAGGGCGGTTTCTTTCTGCGCAGCGCAAGTCCGTTAAGGCACAAATGCCCAGTCATTGCCATAGTATTCTGGTATGGGCCGCCGCTACTTGCGCTGCTTCGTATCCTTTTTCTAGCAATACTCTGCAAATCCTCCAAGGTCCACACACCTGCATCCCTTGTTTGATTCTACGAAAACACATTGTTATTTTTTTACTGATTTCACCCCTCTTTTCACAGAATGCAATACAGTGAGGAGTTTTTTGGCAGATTTGTGCGATAATCTTCCCACTATGTCTCTAGAAGCACAAGGCGAACTGCTTCTTACCACGAATATAGAATTAGGAGTAGAATTGGCTCTGCTGGTACCTATGCAACAGCAACTTCGGGCAGAAGGAGATGAAATACCAGAGATCGGCTCGCTGTTCATGGTTGTATACAGGGATGATGCTCCTGATTAGAAGGCTTCTATTTGGAGGGATCTTCGTGAATTGGTTTGCTGTATCAGTAGTTGTTGCACTGCTGTCGTTTGGGACGGCCGCGTACCTCTACGCCTGGGTGAAGAAACAGGATTCCGGGAGTGAACGAACGCAGCACATCGGACGACTGATCCGCGACGGTGCCAATGTCTTTCTGGCCCGGGAGTACCGTTTGCTCCTTTACTTCGTGTTAGTGGTTGCCGGATTCATTGTGTTGTTTCTGCCCCAACCAATCTGGCAAGGTAAGCCTCTGGACAACGTATGGATGGCTATTTCCTATATTGCTGGATCGGCCTTCTCGGCTCTAGCCGGGAAAGTCGGCATGACGGTGGCGACCATGGCCAACACCAGGACAGCAACGGCTGCCGTTGAGAGCAGAGAAAGAGCATTCACCAACGGCTTTCGCGGTGGTGCAGTTATGGGAATGGCCGTCGTCGGCTCAAGCCTCTTGGGTGTTACCGGCATCATGATCCTAACGGGCAATGCAGGCCTGACTTTGGCCTTCAGTTTCGGCGCCTCTTCACTGGCCTTGTTCGCCAAAGCAGGAGGCGGTATCTTCACTAAGACAGCGGACATTAGTGCAGATCTCGTGGGAAAAGTGGAGTTGGGTCTTCCTGAAGACGATCCTCGCAATCCCGCCGTTATCGCTGACAACGTAGGCGATAACGTGGGTGATGTGGCCGGCATGGGAGCGGACTTGTTTGACTCTCACGTCGCCTCACTCTCGGCCGCCCTCGTCTTGGCCATGGCGCTGGACAAGGGGATTGGCCAGTTTACTAGTATGGTCTTCTGTTATGCTTCCTTGGGTCTGCTTGCATCCATCGTGGGAGTGTTAATGGCTCGGATTGCTCCTGGCTCCGATCCCACTGGTGCATTGAACAAGTCGACTTACATTACCACGGCAATCTTTGCGGTTGTCACAGCGTTGGCCACCGGTATTTTTGGGTTCAACTGGCATTACTGGGGTGCAACTGTGATCGGCTTGCTTGTGGGGGTTATCATTGGAATTGCCACCGATTACTTCACCAATGATGAACGAAATCCGGTGCGGCACGTGGCTACGGCATCAAAGTCAGGCCCGGCCTTTACCATTATTTCCGGTGTGAGCTACGGGTTCCTAAGTGTATTTCCTGCCTTAATCGGCATTGCCATCTCAGCGCTTGCTGCATTTACCATCACCAACGGCATTGATCCCACGACGAATCTTGATGCCCTGTTTGGGATTGCCATGGCCGCCGTTGGTATGCTCTCCATCGTAGCCATGATCATTTCCAACGATGCCTATGGGCCTATCGTAGACAATGCCCGGGGTTTGGTGGAAATGTCCGATTTGGGAGATGAAGCGCTACGCATCACGGACGAGCTGGACAGCGCTGGTAATACAGTGAAAGCAATTACGAAGGGTTTTGCCATTAGTGCGGCTGGCCTGACGGTAATTGCCCTGCTGGGAGCATTTATGTCAGAAGCCAATGACATGTTGGCAGAGAGAGGTATGGAGCTCCTCACGGGATTTGACATGATGAATCCCCTTGTGTTTTTCGGCATGATTGTTGGCTCAGCTGTTCCTGCAGTCTTTTCCGCCATGCTCATGCTTGGTGTGGACCGCAACGCGCAGCGCATGACCGCAGAGATCCATCGCCAGTTTGATCAGATACCGGGGCTGCGCGAGGGACGCAAGGACGCAGTACCCGACTATGCAAAATGTATTGATATTGCAACAACGGGGGCTCTCAAGGAACTGATCCCCGCCGGTCTGATGACCATCTTGGTGACACTGGCGGTAGGCTTTATCGGAGGAGTCACAGCCATCGGCGGTTTCTTGGCCGGCAATATCGTTTCCGGTCTCCTCTTGGCCCTCTTCATGAGCAACTCCGGTGGGTTGTGGGACAACGCCAAGAAGTATGTTGAGGCGGGCAATCTTGGAGGCAAGGGTTCTGATGCTCACAAAGCTACGGTCGTGGGTGACACGGTAGGCGATCCTTTCAAGGATACTGCAGGCCCATCCATCAACACCCAAATTACCGTTGTATCACTCGTTTCCTCGCTGACCGCTGGATTATTCATCGTCTTTTCGATTCTGTAATAAAAAATGAGGTGGCTGCCCCTTGAGGGCGTCCACCTTTTTTTTGCGCCAAATGCACAGCGTCCTCCAGCCCAACGAAGGTAAGCTAGTGCGCCTCGGTCGCTTCGGCCAATGGCTGAACCAAGTACTTGTCGTGTTTTTCTCCGGAAACACCTTGAAGATTGTTGGCAATCAGCAAAGCATGTTCCGCCAAACGCCGCATTCCATTGGTCAAATCGAGATGAATTGGGCTGGTGTCTAAGCTCACAGTAATCCGGGCCTGGAGGCGACGAATGTGGGAAAGCCGCATGGCCTGCTCCTTTGAGATCACCCTGATCGCTTGCTGGGCCAGAAGCTCGGTATTCTCTACATCGGGCTTTTCAATGGCCACTACGAGATGCTTTGTTAGAGTGGTTACTTCAGCAAAGAACGCACCCAACTCCTGCCGCCCTTCGTCAGAAAAGGCGATCTGGTTCTCGTACTTCTTAATGACAGCCTCCTGCATACGCACTAAAGCATCAGCCATATGCTCCAGATCGTTAATCGTTTGGATCCATAGAATGTTTTCCTGCGACTGTTCTTTTGTCAGGTTATGTTGAGCGATTCTGGTGGAAAAGTCGATGATCTCCGTATAAAGCCGATCAACGCCCTCTTCCATTTCGTTAATCTTCAGAGCAGCGCCCTCGGTGCCATGCTCAAACAGCTCGCCCAAATGGATTGTCATTTGCTGAACCATTTGGGCCACTCTCCCAGTTTCAGCCCGCACCTGTTCCAAAGCAATCACCGGAGTGTCAAGTGAACGGTGGTCCAAATATTCCGGCTGCTGAAGGAGTGGTAAGGGCGCAACTTTTTCCGGAACAAAGCGCTCAATGATCTTGGCCAATTGGGCTGCAAAGGGTAGGAAGAGCAGGGTAATTCCAATATTGAAAACCGTATGGGCATTGGCAATCTGACGGGTTATATCCGCTGCCGTCATCCGGACCAGACCGGTAAACGGTCCCAAAAAGGGCATGATCAGGATCACACCAAGCATCTTGAACAGCACGTGGGCTATACCCACACGTTTAGCTTCAGTGGGTGCCCCGATAGTGGCTAGGAGAGCTGTACCACAGGTTCCAACATTTGCCCCGAGAATCAGGGGGATCGCTGCTTCTAAGGGTACAATACCCTGAATGGAAAGGGAAAGGGCGATTCCGATGGTGACAGCGCTACCTTGAATAATCGCAGTGAAGGCGGTAGAAACCAAGAGGCCAAAGAGGGGATTGGCTCCAAAGGAAGCGAACAGCTCTGGTACTCCAGGATAGGTTTTCAACGGCTCCATGGTTGTGGACATGATGCTCATGCCAAAAAAGATAAGTCCAAATCCCATCACGATTTGGCCAATTTGCTTTACCTTCTGTCGCTTGCTGAGGAAGTGCACGGCAAACCCGATGGCAACAAAGAGCAGAGAATAACTGGATCCATTAAAAGCAATCAATTGCACCGTGAGGGTTGTGCCGATGTCTGCCCCTAAGATAACACCAATACTTTAGGCCAGGGTCATCAGCTTCGCTCCAACAAACCCCACCAGGATAACTGTGGTCGCGGTGCTGCTTTGAATCAAGAGCGTAACGATAGCGCCGACGAGTACGCCCTTCACAGGGTTCGAGGTCAATTTGTGAATAATGGACTTTAAGGCCGAACCCGAAACCCTTTGGAGGCCATCGCTGCATAAGCTCATACCATATAGAAAAATCGCTAGTCCGCCCGCAACTCCAAAGATGATCTGAAACATGAATTGCACCTTCTCCAATCGCTCGATAGTGAAAGAGTTTTTGATGATGTTCCCTGGTTATTCGGCTCTTCTTCCTAAATCCCCCCCAACTCCGTAATACTTTCGTTACTTTCTCATTCACGCGGATTTGGGCCGCAAGAATCCCGGATCACCAAGTGCATAGGCAGATGCTCTTTGGTGGGTTCGCTCTGTTCGTTGGCCATATGGTCCAGCAAAATCTCAGCCGCACGCTTACCAACTGCAAACGTTGGCGCATCAATTGTGGTTAAGGGGGGATCCAGACTTTCCGATAACGACACATTATCGAAACCTACAATGGATAGATCCCTTCCTACCACTCGCCCGCAGTGTTTAGCTGCCTTAATCAAGTCGCCGGCGATCCTGTCGTTCAAAGCGAACACCGCCGTCATCTCCGGTGCCGCCTCCAAATAATCTACCAAACGATTGACAATCTCCTGCTCATAGGTGGCACTGGCACTGTCCCAATACACGTTTCGACTATCGGCTAAATCCATCAGCAGCGTCTGGGGTAAAATGGCGAGACCATGATCCGCCATGGCATCTCGGTATCCTTGAATCCGATCTTCCAAAGAGGTATGAATCAGGGGTTTTTTGGTTACCAGGCCAATTTTCTCATGCCCTAAGCCAACGAGATAGGCAATGGCGTCGTATGCTCCCTGGTAATTATGACCATCCACATAGCTGCAATTGACAAAGCGGTAATAACGTCCCATCATGACCAGGGGTATACCTTGCTGAATCAGTTCGGTCACTACAGGGTTGTAGTACTCACTCTTTGTTGGCTGGAGGAGAACTCCCCCGGCCCGACTCTCCAAGATAATCCGTAAATAGTCCATCTCCTTCTGCGGATCATCATTGGTCGGCAGGACAGAAAGATGGTAGCCCTTGGCGTAAAGCTCTTCCTGAGCCCCCATGATAATGGTGCCCGTAAAGCTGCTGGTCAAATGGGGAACGATAGCGTAGATGCTCCGTTCTTCACCTGATCGTTCCCGCTTCTTCCCTGTCTTGTCGGCGACAAAGGTGCCTCGACCGTGAATACGCTCCACCAAACCCTTACTCTCCAAACTAATCAGGGCGTGGCGGATGGTGGTGCGGCTGACCTGAAACTCATCCGCCAATTTCAGCTCAGGAGGAAGCTTGCGACCGGCAACAAGCTCCCCCGAACGGATCCGCTCTGCCAGTTCGTTCTCAATCTCCTGATGCAGCGGAACACTGTCACGCCCGGGTTCTTCCTTACCTCTCATGAAACTCACCCCTCACTCTCCCACTTCACACGAAATGTGTGTTACAAGCTCTGGTACTGCTTCCAGCATATATTGTCTATCCTTGTTTGTCAATGTAGCGAAAGGTATGATCTCTGCCCAAGAACCTGCAAAAAATCGAGGGACATGCCAAAAGGATGTCCCCCGCTCTTTTGCCGCTTACCGAATACTCCGTCCCTCTGCTAGCCCTTGAGACCTGTTGTACTAATCCCCTCAACCAGATACTTCTGGAACAACACAAAAAGGATGAAGACTGGAATCAATGAGGCTACTGACATGGCAAACATGGCCCCCCAATTGGTCACAGCCGCTGGATCCGAAAACAGGCGCAGGGCCAAGGAAACAGGATACAGTCTGATGGACTGAAGGTAGATCAGAGGCCCTAGGAAGTCTTCCCACTTCCAATAGAAGGAGAAAATGGTAGCGGTAACCAGTGCGGGCGTGATGTTGGGCAGCAGGATTCGAAAGAAAATCCCAAACACTCCACAGCCATCGATTTTGGCCGACTCATCCAGTTCCATGGGAATACCCCGAATGAACTGCATGATCAGGAAGATGAAAAACGGTACTCCAAAAAAAGAGGGAACAAGGAGGGGTTTCCAGCTGTTCACCCACCCCAGCTGATTGAAAAGCAGGTATTGGGGAATCATCAGAACCTGGGCCGGCAGCAGCATCGTCATGATCATGCAGGCAAACAAAACTCTCTTTCCAACAAAGTTAATACGAGCAAAACCGTAGGCCACTAAGGCTGATGAAGAAACCTGCCCTATGGTGGAGACGATGGTGATAATAAAAGAGTTGGTAAAGAATGTTCCAAAGGATACCCGTCCAAACCCCTGCCAACCCTGGACATAGTTCTGCCATTGCAGGCTGGAAGGAATTAAGGAATGAGCTTGTGTGAAGATCTCAGAGTGTGTCTTGAACGAACTGGCAATCAGCCACAGGACGGGATAAAAAACGAATAGGGCTAGAGCCAGAATAAACGCGTGGTACAAGACTGTCCTCAATTTGCTTTTGGTTCGGCGGCCCATCTATTCTCCCTCCCTTGCTTCATAAAACACCCAGTACGAGGAGGTCTTGAACACCACAGCCGTAATAACTCCCACCACAAGCAAGAGTATCCAGGCTAAAGCGCTGGCGTAACCCATACTGTAATCGGTGAATCCTTTGCGGAACACATACAGAATATAGAGGAGAGTACGGTTGAAAGGTCCCCCATTGGTGATCACCAACGCCTGGGTGAACATCATAAATCCGCTGATAATCTGGACGACGAAGTTGAAGAAAATGATGGGAGTTAGCATGGGTATGGTGATGCGGGTAAAGCTCTGCCATCCCGAAGCGCCATCAATCATGGCGGCCTCATACAAAGATGCCGGGATCTGTTTCAAGCCCGCTAGAAAGATCAGCATGGGCGAGCCAAACTGCCAGACCGCAAGGATAATCAAGGTCCAGAGAGCCGTCTGGGGACTGGTCAACCAGCCGAAATTTGTTTCCATCAAGCCCAAGGACATAAGAAGTGAGTTGAGCGCTCCGTTCGTTCCAAACAGCTGCCTCCACATCACTGCAACGGCAATGCTGCCCCCGAAGACCGACGGAACATAGAAAAGTGTGCGATAGAGCCCAACACCCCGTCTCGGCTGAACCAACAATATCGCCAAAAAGAGAGCGAAGGCTAAACGTAAAGGTACGGAGATGAATGCATAGCGAAACGTCACCTTCAAGGACTGGGTGAACAAGTAATCATACAGAAAGATATTCTCAAAATTCTGGAGCCCAACCCAGCGTGCGGGCGAAAGAATGTCGTAACGGGTAAAGGAGAGATATAAGGACAACAGCATGGGAATGATCGTCACGGCTAGAAATCCGAACAACCAGGGGAAAATGAAGACATATCCTGCGAAGTTGTTCTGTTGACGCAGCTTTCTGTAGGGCTTTGCTGGCCGGGCTCCGTTTTTACTGCGAGCCAGTCCGGTTAAGCTAGGCATGGGCCGAACCTCCTTGGAATGCCTTAAACGACTCCCACGAACATCTGTCCGTGGGAGTGTTAAGGACAATAGACCTAGGACTCACTTAGCTCTATTGGCTGCGGAGAATCCTGTTGGCTTCCTGACGGAACATTTTCGCTGCTTCAGCAGGTGTTGAAGCGCCATGGAGTACCATACTCTCGATGTCCTCAATCAACCGCAGTACCTCTGGATGGCCAGGAGGTTCTGGGGGATCAATGGCACTGCTATGCTGTGCAGCCAGATCCAGGTAATTGAACATTTGAATCTGAACATCGGTCAGTAAGGGCTCAAGCTCCTCCCTCACATAAGAGGAGATGGGCACACCGCGTTCTGCAAAGAGGATCTTATTGGCCTCTACATCATTGATGAAGAAGTCAATGAACATAACAGCTGCATCTTTGTTGGGAGAAGACTCTGCTACCGAGAAGAACATGCTCGGCTTAATGTATAATCCTTCCCTGACTTGGTCTTTGGCCTTAGGCAAGGTGATCATGCCCAGCGGCCGATCGGCTGCGGCGGTCACCGCAACAATGGCATTACTCCAGTGCCAGACGGTCGCTGCATCACCAGTGATCATCAGCTCATCTTCGAGGCTGTTGACTTCGTCACGCACCGCGGGCGTAGCCAATACTCCCTCGTTCACCAAATCAAGCTCCAGCTGGAGCAAATCTGTGAGCAGCTGATCATCATCAAAGCCTAGGCTCTTGCCGTCGGGGGCATAGAACAGGAGATCGTTTTGTCTTAAGACATGCTGAAATGCGTGGAACATATTCCCAGGTAGTCCTGGAGCAAAGGGTACACCCAACTCAGCCTTGATCTTGCGGCCAATTTCGACGTAATCATCCCATGTCCATTCAGGGCCAGGGGGCTCTACACCGGCTTGGGCAAACATGGCGGGATCATAGATCGCCACTAGAGCATTACTTCCCAGGTTGATGCCGAAGAGCTTACCATCAATCATGCCACCGCTGATTTCCGCATCAGCAATATAGGTTGTATCCAAAGCTCCGCTCTCAACATACGGATTTAAGTCCTCGAGCATTCCCCGGGAACTGTACAAATCAATATACTGCATATCCTGTTGGTAAACGTCAGGCAGATTTCTACCGGCCGCTTGGGTGGCAATGCGATCCCAGTAGTCGCCCCATCCGGCAAATTCGGGCTCAATTGTAATGTGGGGATATCTCTCTTCAAACAGTTCAATCACAGCCATGGTACGGTCGTGCCTTTCTTGCGAACCCCACCAGGAAATTCGAAGTGTGATTTCTTCCTGTGCACCTACTAAGGATGACATGGTGGCGATGAGAAGCACACAGATAACCAGTGCTAACCACAGTTTCCTCATATGTATTCCTCCTCATTCTCGTCAGACATGTGCTCAACAAAAGCAACCTTCTTGGAATACCCTATCCTTCCAGCATCGCCCCCTCAAATCGCAATTTCTACCCAAAATAGTGTTCTCCATTACTCAATGTTTTCCTCTTTTTATTTACACTTTGCCCTTTTTCGGAATTAGCCCTTAACAACCATCCCTATTCTCCCCACCGGTTCGAGTCGTTTTATCCTCCCAGTTCAACAAAGGTACGCGGCTGAGAGAATGGGCTGAACTCTTTATAGTCCTGGAGATCGATTCTTGGAGTCGATACCGCCCAGGGTACACCCAGGTCAGAAAGGAGTTTCCTGTGGGCACAAGCCTGATCAAGCAGCTCATCTATATCCTTGACCACGGCGCACTCCTTGGGACCTGAGAGGGTACTCTCTACGAATTCTTGGGGTATGGGACGGATATAGCGGGCGGAATCGTATGCCCCGTTAATGGCGACAACAAAGCTTCTGGAATTAGCCAGTGTTGAATAGGGGCGAGCTAGCTCTCCCCGGCGGACCTTGGCAGAAACACGCATGACCTCAAACCAGGGATCGACGCCGCCGTTGTCAAAACGTTCTGTTCCATCCTGGGTCTCGATTTCGCACTCCCCTTCATAATTCCAGGTAGCTGTACCCTTCGTGCCCACGACTTCCATCACCGGATCGAATTGGCTGCGAGGGGAATGGGTGACATAGAAGTAAAGGCGCGTCCCCGCCGTCGTTTCCGCTTCCAGGCAGGACGTGTCATCGGAAGTGATAAAGGGTCTGCTGCGATAAAGCTCGGCGCGGATCCAGCGCAGATCGGCACTTGTATCTAGCGCAGGCCCGGACATAAAAATCATGTTGTTGAGATAGTGCGCCAGTGCATTGTGAATGGGCCCATCAAGCACCAACATCCCATCAACGACCGCGCGGCCTGCCCAGCCATTGCGGCTGTAATAGGCGCGATCCCGGGGCCAGTAGCCACGACAGGTGATCTCCTTAAGCTCGCCTAATCTCCCAGCACAAACCTCCTCTTTGAGCTTGCGGAGGGAGGGCGAATGGATCATTTGGAACCCGACAGAACAAAACTGCCCGGTCTGCTGTTCAAGGCATATCAAGTCATCAACCTGCTGGACTGTGGGGACTGGAGGTTTCTCCAAAACCAGGCTATAACCGGCTTCCATCCCCTGTTTGGCCAAGTCATAATGGGTATGGACAGCAACGGGCAGTGTGATCAGATCAACAAGTCCCTGGCCCTCCTGCAAGAGCTGTTCATAGGAATCGAAAAGGACGACACCTTGCTCTTCCAATTCCTGAAGCAGCTGGGCCGAACCGTCTTGGCGACCCTCTTGGTCACGAACGACCACAGCCTGCAGCCTGCCGATTCCCTCCTCCTCCAGTTTCTTGATGGTTCGAATGTGACTTTGGGCGAAATTCCTCACACCTACAACTGCAAAGGCCACCGTCTTCACTTTATCCTTCTCCTTAACTTGGGGGTCAGACCCCTAATATTCAACTTACACCTTCCAGATCGAGTGCGCCGGCAAAGTGGCAAGCGGCCAGATGGGTACTGTCCTGGACCGTCCCACTGCTCAGTTCTGGAGTCTGGTTGCGGCAAATCTCCTGGGCGTAGGGACAGCGCGGTTCAAAGCTGCAGCCCACAATCTCCCGCTCATCCCCGGTTACTTCCCCTTTGACAATATCCCGCCGCCAGGGCGCATGAGGATCGGCATCGGGTACAGCGGAGAGCAGAGTGCTGGTATAGGGATGCCTGGGTTCTTCATACAGTGCGTCCACCGCGGCGAGCTCAACGATTTTGCCAAGATACATGACAGCTACCGTATCACAAAGATAACGGACAACGCTGAGATCGTGGCCAATGAACACAAAGGACAATCCCAGGCGGTCCTGGAGATCCAGGAGCAAATTCAGCACTTGGGCCTGCACAGAGACATCCAAAGCTGAAACGGGTTCATCTGCCACGATCAGGGCCGGCCGCAAAGCTAAGGCCCGGGCAACACCAATCCGCTGCCGCTGACCTCCGCTAAAGGAATGGGGATAACGCCGGGCATATTCGGGCCGCAATCCGACCAAGGACAGAAGCTCCTTTACCCTTTCCTCCCGCTCTTTCTTTGGATATCCATGAGCCTTCAGGGGCTCTGCAATGATGTCCATTATAGGTAGACGGGGGTTCAGGGAAGAATAAGGATCCTGGAAGACCATCTGCATATCGGCGCGGGCTCCTTTGAGGGCTGGCCCTTTTAGCTTGACCATGTCCACAATTCCCTCCCGGGTTCTAAACAAGACGCTGCCGCTGGTGGGATCAAGCGCCCTGAGGATCGCCCTGGCGGTCGTTGTTTTACCACAGCCGCTCTCCCCGACCAAACCTAAAGTCCTACCTGTTTCCACCGAAAAGGACACCCCATCCACAGCCCGTACAGCACCAATCTTCTTTCTACGGAAGAAGCCGGCCTCAATGGGAAAGTGCTTCTTTAGGTCGGTCACTTGAAGAATGCAATCATCAGGCATTGACAACATCTGGCTCACCCTCCCCTGGCTGATAGACATGGCAGCATACATAGTGTTCACTGCCGACTTGAACACGTTGGGGGATCCCTTTTGTACAACGTTCTTCTCTCATGGGACAACGTTCGCAAAAGGGGCATCCCTCCTGGAGGGCATAGGCGCTGGGTACGAAGCCGGGAATCGGTTCCACCCGTTCGCCCCTTCGACCTCTTAGTTTCGGGATTGAATGCATAAGTCCTCTTGTATAAGGATGTTTGGGATTATCGAAGATTTCAATGACGGGACCACTTTCCACAACCATGCCCAAGTACATGATAGACACGTAATCGACCATATGGGCCACCACTCCCAAGTCATGGGTGATGAGGATCAAGGACAGCTTGAACTCGTCTTGCATGTCCCGGATCAAATTGAGTACCTGGGCCTGCAAGGTGACGTCCAGGGCGGTAGTCGGCTCATCGGCAATTAAAACACGAGGATTGCGGGCTAGGGCCATGGCGATCATCGCCCGCTGGCGCATGCCTCCACTTAATTGGAAGGGGTAATCATCCACCCGGCGCTCCGCTTGGGGAATCCCCACCAGCTGCAGCAGCTCGATCACACGGGCTCGGGCTTGACGTTTTGTCAATCCCTGAAACTGAATGATCGCTTCGGACAGTTGATTGCTGATTTTATGCACGGGACTCAAGGAGGACATAGGCTCTTGAAAGATCATGGAGATTTCTTTCCCCCGAATACGGCGCATATCTCCGCCGTCGGGCTCAAGCTCCGTAATATTTGTGATTTCGCCGCCTCTCTCGCGAAAGAGAATCTCCCCGGAAACGCGGGCCGTTTTCGGCAGCAGGCGGGTGATCGAATAGGCACTCACTGTTTTTCCGCATCCGCTTTCTCCCACGATCCCCACCGACCGACCTGCAGGCACCGAAAAGGACACACCGTTCACCGCATGTACTGTACCTTCATCTAAAAAGAACTTAACCGTAAGGTCTCTCACATCCAAAATGCTGTCTGGAGCCATTTTCTTCATCTGATCACCCACTTTCCTCAGCTAGTTTCCATAAGGGTCAGCTGCATCGCGCAGACCATCACCTAGGAAATTGAAGGCCAAGACATAAAGGATCACAAAAATGCCTGGAATCAAGAGCCAAGGAGCCATCATCAGAGCGTGTACGTTCTGGGCTTTTTGCAGCATCACACCCCAGCTAACGACGGGAGGCCGCAGGCCAATACCCAAGAAGCTGAGGGATGTCTCCGCCAGAATCATGGAGGGAATGGCCAAGGTTAGACTGGCAATAATGTGGCTCATAAAGGACGGTATCAGGTGGGAAAGGATGATTCTAGGTTCACTTGTGCCCGAGAGGCGGGCTGCAATCACGAAGTCCTCGTTCTTGATGGCCAGCACCTTCCCGCGAACCTGTCGACCCAAGGCGGTCCATCCGATCAAGGACAGAATGATTGTAATTCCCATATAGACTCCTATGGGCGACAAATCCGGCGGCAGAGCCGCACTGAGGGCCATCCACAGTGGAATGGTGGGGAAGGAGCGCAGTACCTCAATCACCCGCTGAATGACATTATCCACAGCTCCTCCGTAATAGCCGGAGATACCCCCAAACAAAAGACCCAGAAAGAGGCTGAGGAATACACCCACCAGGCCGATGGACATGGAAATCTGCCCTCCGAAGAGAATGCGGGAGAACATATCGCGGCCCAGATCATCGGTGCCAAAGAGAAACACCTTGCCATCTTCCGCTCCAAAGAGATGAATGTCCGCTGGGAAGAGACCCAGAAGCTTGTAAGAGGAACCGCGTACAAAGAAATGAATGGGAACGCGCGTCGTTGGATCCTCGATAAAGTGGCGCTGCATCGTCTCCATATCAATTTCCTGGCGCAAAGGATAAACAAAGGGACGCAGACTAAAGCCCTGTTCGTCATAGAAACGGATCTTCTGAGGAGGCACGTAGACATAACCGCGATGCCGTTCATCCGCCCTGTAAGGGGCAATCATGGGAGCAAAAAAGGCACCGAGATACATCATCACAACGATCACCAAGGCCGCCATAGCAGCTTTGTGTTTGCGAAACTTCCACCACATCAGCTGCCACTGGGTAGCATAGAAGACCTTGGCCTCGGCATCCTTGAGAACTTCCGGCTCAGTTAGCTCAGGATGTATTGCTGCTTGATTTGGATCCATTCTTGTCCCTCCTTACTCATAGCGGATGCGCGGGTCGACGAGCACCAGCAGAATATCGGAAATCAAAGTACCAATCATCGTCAAGGATGAGAGCAGCAAAAGGAAGCTCCCAGCTAGGTACATATCCTGACTGCGGAGTGCACCCAAAAGCAGCGGGGCGGCCGTGGGCAGACTCAAGACGGTGGCGGTCACCGCTTCACCGGAGATCATCTGGGGGAGCTGCCAACCCACCGTAGAAATGAAGGGTATCAGGGCAATCCGCACGGGGTACTTGAACGTAAGGCGAGCGATGCCAATGCCCTTGGAACGGGCCGCGACCACATAGGGTTTTCCCAGCTCATCTAAGAGATTATTCCTGAGCACCCGAATCAGACCCGCCGTTCCTGAGGTGCCGATCACCACCATAGGCACCCAGAGATGCTTGAGGAGATCAACCACCTTGGCTGCGCTCCAAGGCGCCATCAAGTACTCGGGCGAGAATAATCCCCCTACACTGAAACCAAAAAACACAGAGGAAATATACATGAGAATGAGAGCCAACATAAAGTTTGGGGTGGACAAACCTAAAAAGCCCACAAAGGTAAGGAAATAGTCCAAAAATGTGTGCTTTTTCAGGGCACTCAGGATGGCAATGGGAAAAGCCACAATCCAAGATACGAGCAGGGACGAAACGGACACGACCAAAGATAAGGCCAGGCGCTCCCAGATCAAATGTTTGACCGGCCGGTTCCATTCAAAGGAAAAGCCAAAGTTGCCTTCCGTGATGATCCCTTTCACCCAGTTTAAGTACTGAATATGGACAGGTTGATCCAAGGAATAATGAATTCGTAAGGCCTCAATTTGATCCATACTGATCTGATCACCGGCGGCCCGCAGCTCAGCCATCATCGTATGCAGATAACTGCCTGGAGGCAGCTGAATAATGATAAAGGAGATAATGGAGATCAAAATCAGCATGGGGATCATGTTCAGTAGTCTCTTGGCAATGTATCGCAGCATAATCTTCTCTCCCCATCCTTAGAGAAGAGAAGCCAACACCGATGTTGGCTTCTCTGGAGTTCAGGTCCGTCTGGTGCCTACTTCCAGAACCACTGATATGGCCTGTAAATCGCAGGATTAGCCGGATGACTATGGGCCCCGTCAGCGGGCACATTACGGAGATTGTTCTTGGCAAAGGCGAGGTTAAAGGGTACACCAACCGTTCCGATGGTCCAGAAGTTGTCTCCCCAAATCTGAGCGATTTCCCGCATATAGGCGGCACGGACTTCTACGTCACTGGTCGCTGGTGCGAGAGTGTTGTAGATCTCCATGAGGCGAATGACATCGGCTGGCGGTTCAAGACCTTGTGTGCCATTGCTCTCAAACCACAGCTCCCACAGGGGTGCCATCACATAGGTGATCTTGTGACCTGTCTGTTCGAGGGGAATGAGGGGGTCGGCCAAGTCTGCAAAGCTGATCATGGATTGATTACCCTCCCGCTTCGCCTCATAGAGGCCGCGGTCGATTACGTTGAGTACTGTGCGGATTCCCACATCCTCAAAGTAGCTCTTAATCAATTCCCCACCTGCACTATGGTGCTGATGGTGTGTGCTGCCGTCAATAATCAAAGTGAGCGGCCTGCCATCGGGCTGCAGTCTGAAGCCATTGGCATCACGCTCTTTGAGCCCAATTTCATCCAGGATCTGGTTGGCCAGTTCTGGATTGTACTCGATGTAGCGTTGATCGACTTCTTCCACATAGCCGGGATTCTCATAGTGGAAGTGTCCATGGCCGGGACGGGCTAAACCGTTAAAGCGAACATCGTTGATTTCGTCGCGATCAATGGCATAGGACAGGGCCTTCTTGAAGTCATAGTTGTTGACTAAAGCGGCGATGCCGGGATCTTCGTCGTAGTTGACGTTAAACATCAAGTTCAGTGCCCCGGGGGTACCGCCATGGGTCCTGATGATGCGATAATCGCCCCGCTCTTGGTTGGCAATGTACATGGGGAGATCACTGTAGGTGGTCCAGAGATTGCGCGTGATATAGTCAATTTCTCCAGCCATGAGCATGAGTTTCATCACTTCAATGTCTTCTACCAGAATCCGATGGAGTGTGTCCACATAGGGAAGCTGGTTACCTGCGGTATCCACTTTGAAGTAGTATGGATTGCGCTCGGAGATTAGGATCGGTGCATCAAAGCCCGTGGTCATGATCCAGGCATCCATCGTGGGTTTGTCCAAAGCACGCCAATTTGTCCGCTCACCCGAACGATTGACGAACAATTGACCCCAATCGCTGTAGCCTTCAGCCTTCGCCATTTCCGTTAAGGCCGCCTCATCCGCGTAGTTGGCATGGAACTGGCTCAGATAGTGCTTGGGCAGATAGGTCTCCTGACCCGAGGCCAGCCAGTTCACAAAGGCGGCATAGGGAACAGCCCATTTGAATGTTACTGTCAGATCACTTACTTGAATCACTTCTACCGGTACACCGCCGGCAATCCAGTTTGCACCTACACCTGCAGGGAAGATCTCCCGTGTGTTCTGCACTTCCCACCAGAACATGATGTCATCCGTTGTAAAGGGATGCCCATCCGACCATTTAAGCCCCTCCCGGAGATGGAAGGTGATTTCTGTACCGTCTTCGGAAACTTCCCAGCTCTCAGCGAGATTGGGGTGAATTTCCACCAACATGTTGTCATAGTTCACCAATGGTTCACGTACCATCCGATAATACCCTGTATTATCGCTGGGACCCCGGTGAGCATTGCGCACAATGCCTCCATACGTGCCGATCTCTTCAAAAGGCTCAATAACTAATGGATTCACCGGTAAGCGTTCCTCTACAGGGGGCAGCTCGCCCGCGGCTACGCGCTCCGCTAAAATCGGCGCTTCGCTGTAGGCAGCCAACGTCACACTCGAGTATGCCAGCAGCATGGTCAGTACCAACATCACACACAAAGTTTTTTTCATAACAAGCCTCCTTACGTATTGTCGGCAACTTTGTCAATCTAGGTCTCTGCCATCTCACCTCCACGTAATAAGATCCTTGATGTTGATAGGTGTTTCCTTGCGAATAGCCTCATTGGCGGCGATACCTGTCAGAATTGACATGGCTCCGTCGATGTGTGTTGCAGCGCGCCTAAACCGATCCTCGTCTTTGACACCGAATAAGTCCTGTAAGAGTTTTGGATCGCCCCCGCCATGACCCCCTGCGGCCATGGTAATCGGTACATCATACGGTGCTGCAAACATGGGGAAAACAGTGATTTCCACTTTTTTGGCAGCACCTTCCGCCTCCGATGCACCACCGCTGTTGATGTAGGTGCGTTCACAAACAGTCGCTTGAATTCGTCCTTTTGTGCCGTTAAAGGCTACCCTAAAGCCCTCCCAGGGAAGATAGGTGTTGAGGGAATATGTCAATAGCGCTCTATTGCTGTACTTGACCATGACAGCCATGGTGTCCTCAATGCTGATTCCATCGCCAAAGACGTTTTGATCCCTCAAATACCCATCGTGTTCTTCCGCTTCCAAATACATCTGGCGCAGGCTCTCCTGCTGATCCATATGGAGCGCAAAGGGATCGCCTACCGCTTTGGGATTACCCGTGGCTCTGTAATAGAAGTGGTCCTGGCCTCTCTTTTCTGCATTTTCCCGGCCGTAAAACAGCAGGTCTCCCATGGCAAACACCCGCACCGGTGTGGCCCCAAGCCAGAAGTTTACCAGGTCAAAGTGATGTGTAGCTTTGTGGACAAGCAGACCTCCGCTGTTGCGTTTGTCCCGATGCCAGCGGCGGAAGTAGTCGGCCCCGTGGTTAATATCCAGCAGCCACTCAAAGTGGACGCTGGTCACATCGCCAATCACATCATCCATGATCAACTCACGCAGCTTGGTATTGTGCGGTGCATAGCGATAATTGAAGGTCACCCTCAATTCGCGACCCGTTCTCTGAATGGCATCAAGGATCAGTTGACACTTCTCAGCATCGGTTGTCATAGGTTTCTCTGTAATTACATCACAACCAAGCTCCATAGCCCGGATAATATAGCGATGATGAGTGCGGTCAATGGTGGTCACAATGACCACATCGGGACGTTCTTGCTGAATCATTTCTTCAAATTGGTTGTGGAAATAGGTCTTAACAGGTGCAGCCCCATGTTCCTTTTGAATCTGTGTGTTGGCATAGTCCATCCGTTTTTGATTCATGTCGCAAAAGGCTACAAGTTCGCTTCTGGAAGCATAGGTACTGACAAGAGCGTTATAGAAGAAACGCGCTCTCCCGCCAACACCTACTAAGGCATATCTTACTTTTTTCAAGGCACTGACCTCCCAAGAACTTTTACAATTTCATCATACCACTGTGCCCCTTTCTTTTCTTTACGTAATTTGCCGAATCTCCACATTTTCAACATATTTTGTCTTTTGAGCCCTCAGATGCTATAATGCATTAAGGGGGGCGAGTTGGAGATGGATTCTCTTTTTCAGTTGGAATACAAGAAACAAGATGAAGAGTATACGATGCCAGAAGCCCATTACCACGACTATTACGAAATCTACTATTTATACTCTGGCGAGCGCCACTACTTATTAGAAGACCGGATCTACCACATCCACCAAGGTGACTTGGTGTTGATTCCCCCCAATATTGTCCATCAGACAGCGGAGGGTGGAGGAACGGGAAGCCACGAACGCATGCTCATTTACTTTACAAAGAGCTTTTTAAGTGACTTGCTTTCCAGCGAGGAAAGGGTCGGCCTGCTGAGCTGTTTCCAACATAAGCTCAAAGCACTGCGCCTTTCCGCGGCAGACCAGACCCTTGTGGAGACCATCCTCTCCAAGATGCGTAAAGAAGAAAGGCGCAACCTGGCCTGGTCCGCCTTTTATCAGAAAATCCTTTTGAGTGAGCTTTTGGTTTTGGCCAGCCGTAAGGCCAGCGAACAGCTTGAGGATTACTTCTATCCAGAAGGGCCTGTCCACCAAAAGATCCATAATATCGTGCGCTTCATGGGGGAGAACTACCAGCAGATGCTATCCTTAAGTGACTTGGCGGAACGTTTCTTTGTGAGCCCTGCTTATTTAAGCCGCGCCTTTAAGCGAGTGACGGGCTTAACCTTAACAGAGTACCTTAATACGGTGAGAATCAAGGAAGCACAACGGCTTCTGCGTCAATCTAATTCCACCGTTAGCGATGTGGCCTTACAGGTGGGCTTCTCCAGCCACACCCATTTCGGACGAACCTTTAAGCAAATGACAGGGCTTTCACCGATCAAGTACCGCAAGAGCCACATCAAGTAAGAGCGAGGCGAGGCCATGGAGACGATTCCGCTCGGCCTTCTTTTATGTGCTTGCCCCCACCTCTTCGGCTAGGCTTCGGGCAAAGCGAACGACCTCATCCACATCTGCTTGATTGGGGTGCCCAAAGCCCATAAACAAAAAGCTACCCTGGCAGATGATTTCTCCCAAGACATCTATACCTTTTTCTTCAAGGAGGGACCCAACGGCTCGTTGTCCCTGCTTCTGCGATGTGCAAGACGTGATTAGTGCTGCTCGTTTCACTGCGCCGCTGTCTAAATGCCTTACGAAGTCCAACAGCGCGGGCAGGCTCTCACCGCCGTAAATTCCACCAACAATAAAGAGCAGATCGACATCCTTCAAGATGGGGGCGCCCTTGATGTTCTCAGCCTTCACATCAAGATTCTTGGCGATGGCCTCCGCCAGCTTTTTGGAGTGCCGCGTCATCGTAGCGTAAATCACACGAGTCGTCATGGTCTGATTCTCCTTCCAGGATTATGTCTAACTGCGCTTGCTACAACTCCCCTGCCTCAGCTGGCGTCAAGCCCCTCTGGCGCGACATCATCAAGGAGAGAACTCCAAAGCCGCCTCAAAGAATAAGCTGATCCCGTCCTGGCAGAACATCCTCTGCAGAAATGGGCTTCGTAGCGCAAACCTCAAAGGGCTGCGGTGAGTCCTCCATCCACCAAGATCACTTGACCTGTCGTATAAGTGTTAGCCTGAGAACACAAAAAGACAACGAGTTTGGCAAACTCCTGGGGTGTTCCGTAACGTCCAAGAGGAATGTCCTGTTCCGCTAGGGAGCGGACCTCTTCGTAGCTTAGGTGCAGCTCTTCGCTGCGCCTCCGATCGAGATGTTCAACTCGGTCCGTTGCGATTCGGCCAGGCCCCACCGTATTGATGAGGATGTTGTCAGCAGCAAGTTCCCGCGACAGGGTCTTGGCCAAACCCACGATCCCTGTACGCATCGTGTTCCCCAAGATCAGCCCCTCAATGGACTGTTTCACCGAGTAAGAAGCAATATTGACGATTCTGCCCTGCCCATTGCGGCGCATATGGGGCAGCACTTCCCGGATCGCCCGGATGTAGCTGAGTA
>FZPS01000076.1_pt317 | contig 26560 bp, 20 predicted proteins | sample 1817821 | NCBI WGS metagenome assembly FZPS01 (sample SAMEA104158645, study PRJEB21678) | metagenome | place: Germany | collected 2015-04-21
GCAATAATGATCGGGATCCCTAAACCGCAATAGAAAGAGAGTTCTGAGGGTTTGGTCCATAAGAGATCGGTCCGGGCCATCAACCGGTTGAACTTGGCAAAATATTCAGGGAAATTATCGGCATACAGGATCTCCACCACATCCATGCCCGGCTGCCCGTTGGAGAGCTTGTCCAACCCCTCCTCCCGCAGTACCCGCCGGAAATAATCCCGGACCTCCGGACGTAACCCAGCCACCAGGTTGAGCTGGATCCTTCCCTCCTCCAGGTGGGATTTTAACCCGCGAATAATCGTCGCCCCGATCTCCACCTGCGCCCCGGCGCCGCCCACGGCAAAGGTTAGAGAGAGTCGCCCCTCGGGAAGGGCTTCCCACTCCTCTCCCAGATAATTGCGGGCTTGAGCCCCGTGAACCACCGCAAAACGGCCGGTCACATCCAGGCGGTGCAGCCTCTGGGCCAAATCCCGCCGGAGGATATTCATGGTTGGGTCCCCGATATTCTCCAAGGGAAGCGGGAAACCGGTAACGAAAATCCGCTCGTCAGGGACGCCGTACTGGCGCAAACGCCGCCAGGCATGGCTGCAGGGGGCAAAATACTTGATCCTGCTGCTCTTCGGGTCCTCCGCCACCCAAACCCGGTTAAAGTCCGCATCACAGATGACACAATAAACCGGGAGGTCCGTATATTTCTCCAGGGCGAGAGCCAACGCATAAAAGGTGGTGACTACCGGGCGCCTTTCCTGTTCTACTCTGTGGGCCATCTGCCGGCCCATCCCTTTCTTTACCAAATACTTTAAAAACTTCACCTGCAAAGAGGGTTGGGAGAGATCCCGGAAAGGATAATACGGCGAGATGTTTTGGGCCTTTTCCAGCAGGCCGTAGAGGAAAAGACCGATCCCCGGGATCCGGCGGACCCTGGAAAGGCTCTCGTAAACCTGGCGGAAAAGCCGCCATTGCCGGCGTTCACCGGCACTTGCCGTCTCTTTTTCCCCGGCAATCAGCAGTTCACCCCCGGCCAGGTCCAATAGGGGGTAAGCCGCCCGCAGGTGTCCCAAGCCCATTTCAGCACTGGTCACCCAAATCTTGGGTGTTTTCTTTTTCACAAACTCACTGGTTTCCGGGTGTACCATTCTCTCTCCCTCCCTCTGAATACTCCTGTCGCGCACGCACGAATACTCCTGATTCACCTTTCCGCACTCCCGACCGGCGGCGCACCGGGTCGTAACTCAGAAACATTGTCAGCCGTCATCTGCCCACCCTCCCGTACTCCTGACCGGTGGCGCTTAACCGCAACTTGACGGTCACGGTCAGTTGCCAAGCGCAACTTGGCAGCTAATAGAGGTCGGTCCGCCGGTGAGTGAGTAAAGGCAGAACGCTCCGGATTTCTTGTAAACGCGAAAGATCCACCGTACCCACCAGGACACCCTCTTCTTCACCCAAGGCGCCCTTGATTTCTCCCCAGGGGTCGACGAGCATGGAATGGCCGTAGGCCAGATAGGAAAGGGACGGATTGGGTACGGAGGAGACCCCGGCCGTATAGAACTGGTTGTCAACGGCTCTGGTCCGCAAAAGGATCTCCCAATGGGCCGGACCGGTTACCTGGCTGAAGGCTGCGGGAATCACCAACAGATCCGCTCCCCGCAAACTTAAAATCCGGGCATATTCCGGGAACCGCAGGTCGTAACAGATACCTACCCCCACCCGGCAAGCCCCGGCATTAAAAAGGGTAAATTCCTCTCCCGGGGTCAAGGTGGCGGATTCCGCCACCGTTACCTTCCCCGGGAGATCAATATCGAAAAGGTGGAGTTTTCTGTGGCGGGCTACCCGGTTCCCGTCGGGATCATAAATAAAACAGGTGTTATAGATTTTCTCCCCGTCTCGTTCCGGGATGGAGCCACCCACCACCCAAAGCCCTTCTTCCCTGGCAATCCGCGAGAGAAGACTGGTAGTCTCCCCCCCTTCTTCTTCGGCAAAAACCGGAAAAAGGTCATGCTGATAGGGGCAGTTAAACATTTCGGGCAAAACCGCCATTTCCGCCCCGCCCCCGGCGGCGGCTTTCAACAGTTGGGCGGTTTTCTCCAGGTTTTTTTCTCTCTCAGGTTCCACCCGAAGTTGACACAAGCCTATTTTCACAGCAGGTAATTCCTCGCTTCGCTTTTTTGGTTTTTCACTTTTCTCTCTATCTCTTCTTTTCTTTTTTCCCAAAGTTTTTGGGGTTGCCCAGTTTTCTTCGCCTTTCTGCTTTTCAGTTACTCGCTTTTCTCTTCTTTCTTTCCGACTTTCACCGGTTTGCTACCGTTCAGGCCGTTTTTGTCACCGCGCCAAACCGGTTCCCGCTTCCACGGTTTTTCGCCACCCTTCTCCCATTTTACCGGTTTTCTTCCCCGCTTGGCCGTTTTTCCGCTACTCTGCGCCGCTTTCCTCCGCTTTCGATGTTTCTTCTTCTCCTTTACCCTCTTTTTCCCCGGCACGGGCCGGTTCTTCCGCGGTTTTACCCTCTTTTTTCCCGGCTTTGGCCGGTTTTCCCCCGCCAAATCCGGGAAGGTCGAGCCCGGCGGAGTCGGCTATTGCCTTTTGCACCTCAATCATGAGTTGGGTAAACCTCATCTCTGCCAGCAAATACTCGCGGATATAAGGGTTGTAGCCCAAAATTTCCGAAAGTCTCTTTAATTCTTCAACCTCTGCAAAAGAGGGTTCCTCCCCGCTCAGGGCCTTCTTTTCCAGGGCCAATTGTTTTTTTCGGAAATCCTCCAGCATTATTTTGGCGGCTTCATGCTCCTCCACTTGCTGTTTGGCTTTTTGGTATGCTTTGTACTCCTCGCTCTCCGCCAAGGCCCTGCCTAACTCCCTGGCTAATGCTACCGGATCCATGGTTTCGCCTCCTTTTTCACCTCTGGGATCTCCCTCATCATTTTACTCCGGTTTTTGGCCGCCACCGGCAAGTTCCGCCGACAACCCGGCCAAAAGGTTAATGATCTCCCGGCCGGTATCCCCGGTCGCCACTTCTGGTTGGCACCGCCGAATCAGGGTTGGCTTGAAAGCCAGTTGCCGCAGGCCGCCCCGGTCAAAGGCGGCTTTCAGGACCAAACCTTGCCGCCGGTTATAGGTCTCCTGGTCAAAAATGAAATTGCCAAGGCTGTAGGCGATGACCCCACGACCACGGAACTCTATACCCTGAATAACATGGGGGTGGTGGCCAATGACCAGATCAGCGCCGGCATCCATGGCGATCCGGCCCAGAGCCTTTTGGAAATCCGTGGGCTTGTGGTCATATTCTTTTCCCCAGTGCATGGAGACGATCACCAGATCCGCCTCCCTCCGCACGGTTTTGACATCCAGGCGGAGGAAGTCCGCTCGCGCCGGCGCCGCTCCCGGCAGTTCCGGGGTGGCCGCCCACTGGTGGGGAACCCGGGTGTACGTAAATCCTTCCCCCACTTCCGTATAGGCTAAAAAAGCCACTTTTACCCCTTTGCTCTGCAAAATTCGCGGCCGGCGGGCTTCAAAAATATTCTCCCCCACCCCGGCATGGACAATACCGGCGGCGCTCAGGCGCTCCATGGTGTCCAGCATCGCGACGACCCCGTAATCCAGGATGTGGTTATTGGCCAGGGAGATCAGGTTAAAACCGCCGTAGGTTAAAGTCTCAACATATTCGGGTTTTCCCCGGAACATATTAATCTGGCTGCCTCTGTCACTTAAAGGGCATTCCAGGTTGGCAAAGGCCAGGTCGGCACGGCGAAAAATCGACGCCGTCCGGAGCAAGGGATAACGGTTATCCCCTACTTCTTTCATGGTTCGCGCCACCGCCCGGTCCAGCAAAACATCGCCAACCGCCGCCAGGGTTACCGTCTCCATCAGCAACTCCCCGGGGGTAAAAGCCTTCCTGATCTCCAAGCCCAGTCTGTAGTCACGGAGAAATCCGCCACCAGCCCAGTAGGAAAAGGGGGATTCCGCCGGCGGAACCAACACCACCGCGGCGGTCAGGGGATAATTTTCCACCGGATCCCAGAAAGGGTTAATCCCTTCCAAGGCCAGGGCTTTCACAGCGGGGCCAACCGCTTGGGGTATAATCAGGCCGATCCCCGACGGATCCGCAGCCACCCGCGCTGTCAATTCCGGTTGGGAGGGGAGGAGAACGGCGTCAGGGGTTATTCCGGGAAAAAACTCCGGTAAATACGGGTATTTTTCTCCGGAGTAATAATAGACGGTAACCGCTCGGTTTTCTCCACCCACCTGCCGCCAGTTGGTGATCTCCCCGCGTATGATCGCCGCCAGTTGGTTGCGGGTCAGCCCACTGACGGGATTCCAGAAATTAACCACGGCTACCAGTGGAACTTTTCCCAATGTGCAACATTGGTCTTCCCCCCATGGGCGGTAGGTTAAAAGAAAAGCCTCTTTTCCCGCTTCACCGGCCGCCCAGACCCAGTTTTTCCTGGCTGTCCGCTCCTGGAACTCCCGCCAAAAAACCTCATCTACCGGCTCGCCGGTTACCGCCGGGGTACTGCTGCCGCCAAGGAAAAAGCCGTAGAAAAAAAGTATAATCAGGAAAAAAAGACCAATGATATTATATGTACTTTTCCGGCGGGCGCCGGGTTGAGCGCGGCAACGCGCAAGCGGCATGGTCATGGTTTTCTCCTTGTTGCTCTTTACTATTGAATATTTTCTCTACCCGCCTTAATATTCCTTTTCCCGCCGGGAAAAAAGGCCCTTGTGGCGTGCTTGGGGGGAAACCTACGGGCCCTGGCTTTTTCCGTTCCGGCAGGAACTTTCTCCCTGAATCGCGTATTATATTATCACCCGGTATAATATGAAGGATTATTTCTCATCCTATCGGAGGTGAAAATTTGTCTCCTGCTAATCACGCTTTCTACACCGTCATCACTGCTGATGTCATCGACTCCCGCCGCCAGGCGATTACAGTTGAAGAAAAGAAAAACGCCCTCGCCGCCATTGCCTACCCGGACCTTTTGACCCCTTTTTCCATCTCCCGTGGTGACGAGATCCAGGCTGTTCTCGAAGGGGTTGTCCTCCCTCTGGATCTGATCCGGCAATTACGTTATCTTTGCCGGCCTCTGGCTTTAAGGATCGGTATTGGTATCGGCCGGATCACCTCCGGGTTGGGAAACAAGACCTCCTGGGAGATGAATGGCCCGGCCTTTTTCCGCTCCCGCCGGGCTTTGGAGGAGGTGAAAAAAGAACGCCGGGCTTTTACCAGCCTGCAAACGGGCGACCGGGAGTTTGACCGGCTGGCCGGTGCTCTTTTGCTCTTGATTGACACCATTGCCTCCCGCTGGACAGATGCCCAGTGGGAAGCGGTTATGACCTACGAAGAAAAGGGTGTTTACCATAAGGCCGCCGAAGTCCTGGGCATCGCCTACCAAAACGTGGAAAAACGATGCCGGGCTGCTCGTTGGTGGGCGGTACAAAAAGCTGAAGCCGCCTTGGCGGCGGCGGTACGGGAGTTGCCTCGTTATCATCTTATTGTGGGTGATAATTAATTTTCACCCCGAAAAAAGTGAAAGGGTGGTTTTGATGAAAGGCCTTTTTCTCCCAGCCTTACTTGCACACCTGGTTGGTGATTTCGTGCTTCAGCCGGCAGCGGTAAACAACAGCAAGGAACAGGGAAAAATCAGCGGTTTTCTCCTCCACGGCCTGGTCATTTTTCTCCTTACCTTCCTGGCCGTCCACTGGTACGGGTTGATAAACGCACTCTTTTACGGGTTGCTGGTCACCGCCGCCCACCTTCTGCTTGACCTCGGGAAATTCCTTGCCGACCGCCGGGCAAAACCCGGAGCGAAGCTCCTCCTTTTTCTCACCGACCAATTATTGCACCTGGCAGTCATTTTTTTCTGCATACACCTCTTCGCTCCGTTGGCGCTGGACCCGGATATCCTCGCTTTCTACTCGCGGATCTTCCCCGGGGAGACCCTCCCGGCTTTGGCAACCGGTCTGCCCGGGGTGGAGGATAGGATAACCAAAGGTTTACAGGTGGCGGTGATCTATACGGCTACCCTCTTCGGTGGCGCCATCTTGATCCAAAAAACCCTGCAATGGCTGACCGGAAAAATCTCGCCTGCCGATGGCCGGATGGGGAGGGCCGTGGGCATTTTCGAACGCCTGATCCTCCTTACCCTGGTGGCGGCAGAATCCTTGCCGGCCTTGGGTTTTATTCTGGCCGCCAAGTCCATCGCCCGTTATCAGGAATTGAATAACCGGGATTTTGCCGAGTATTATCTCGTCGGGACCCTGGCCAGCTTCAGCCTGGCCTTTTTTGCCGGCCTCTGGCTCAGAACCATCCTGAAGATGTAGGTTATTGCTATGCTTCTTCCGAAGGGAGTCCCAAAGCCTTTACCAGGTCTAAATAGCCGGCGCCCTGGACCGCAGGGTGGTAACCCCTGTCCTCCGCAGTCTGCAGCAAAAGCCTTTTTACTTGTTCCGGACGGAATGTAGGGTGTCTCTGGAGGATTAGGGCGGCGGCTCCTGCCACCATAGGGGTGGCCATTGAGGTTCCTGTCTGGGTGGTATAGTCCCCGCCGGGTTTAAGTGAGGTGATCCGGGCGCCCGGAGCGACCAGGTCGGGTTTGAGCAATTCGTCGACCGTCGGGCCTCTGCTGGAATGGTCGGTCATCACATCGTCCAGGCGGGGGATGGTCCGCTGGTCGTCGATACTGCCTACAGTGATCACTGAAGGGTTGATCCCCGGTGTGGTGATCGTCCCCTCACCGGGACCCTGGTTGCCGGCGGCCACGCAAACCACAAGCCCCCGGCGCCAGGCCTCTTCCACCGCCCGGCTTAATGGGTCCTTCCGGTATCCCTTTTCCGCCGGCGCCCCCAGGGAAAGGTTGATTACCTGGATCCCCAGGTTTTTTCTGTTCTCCACCACCCATTGGATCCCGGCAATTACCCGGGAGATCGGGCCGCCGCCGTCCTGGTCCAGGACCTTTACGCCGACCAGGAGAGCTTCGGGCGCCACCCCCACATATTTCCCGCCGGAGGCAGACCCGTTGCCGGCAATAATTCCGGCCACATGGGTCCCGTGACCATCATCATCATAAGGTTCCGGCTTGCCGGCCACCAAGTCATGCCAACCGCTAAGGCGCGACTCCGGCCGGACCAGGTCGGGATGGGGATCAATTCCGGTGTCAATCACTGCGGCAGTAATCCCCTTTCCGGTCAGCCCGTAACGGTGGGCACGGGCAGCCCCCGCCGCCGGGACCGCCACGTCCAGACAGCAACGGGCCGTTACATCCGGCCAAACCACAGCCGGTTCGGCTTCGGGGATCAATTCCAGCAAACCGTCGACCGGGAGTTCCACTGCGATGCTGTTGATCAGCGATAATTCGTAGAGAATTTTCCCCCCCTGTTTACGCACGGCCCTTCTGGTTCTGGCCCGGCAATACTCGTGGTAGGAGGAGAATTCCATTATGACCTGAACCCGGGTCCGGCGGGCGCCGAATATTTCCTGACTTAAGCTGGCGGTAAGCCTTTTACTGTAGAGCTGCTGCCATTTTTCATCAATAAACATGAAAACCCCCCTTCCGCAGGCTTTCCTATAATTTATGGGAGAGGGTTTCCTTTGGGAACGGGGTCGACGGCAGTTTTTTTACAGCGGGTTATGCGTCAGCTACGTCGGGTACACCAAATGGGGAGGGAGTACAGTGAAATTTTCAAAAAATTTATGCCGGAAAACTACCGGTACGGTAAACCTCGAGCATCTCCGGGGAAAATTTCTCGTCTGTTTTTAGGGAGGCGGAGTGCAGGAAAAACGGTTTAAACACCTTCAGCCCGCTGCGGGCGCCCTTTCTCCCCTCAAGCAACACCCGGTGCGGCGGCATGCCGGGACTGGGATAAACCAAACATAAACGTTTGGGCTCAAGCCGGTATTTGCGGAAGAGCACGAAAAGGTCGGGCAAACGCTCCGGCAGGTGAACCAATGCCACCTGGCCGTTCTCCCGGACCAGACGGGCGGCGGCGGCGATTACCTCCTCCAAGGTACAGGTGATTTCAAACCGGGCGCCGGCCAGGATAGGATTCTCCGATACCGGGCCGCCCGTTGCTTTGTGATACGGCGGGTTACTCACCACCCAATCAAAGCGCTCACCGGTGATCTCTGGAGGAGGATTCCGTAGATCGCCTTGGACGATCCTGACCTGGGCTTCCAGCTTGTTCAGGCTGATATTCTCCGCGGCCAGGTCCGCCACTTTTTCCTGCAATTCCAAGCCCGTCACCCGGCGGACCCCCCGGTAACCCGCCAGCCACAAGGGGATCACGCCCACCCCGGTCCCCAGGTCCAGCACATGGTGGCGGGGATAAACCCGGATAAAAGCCGCCAAAAGCACGGGATCGATTGTATATTTAAAAAACTCCGGCCGCTGGTACAACCGGAGCTTGCCCAGACCAAGCCGGTCAAAACCTTCTTTTTCCTGCCTCATGGCTGGCTGCCCTCCTTTTCCTGCCTTACCGGTTGTGCGGCGCCGCCATGCCGACGCGTCCACGGCTTCAGCACGCCTTCTTCTCCTTCCCTATCTGCCTGAGGTGCGGTTGCATCCCATTCCCAGTTTCTTTCAGTTACGGGACCTCCGGCGGGGCACCCTGCGGAGCCTCCGGTGAGGCCGTCTGCGGTGTACCCGGCAGGGTTCCTTGGGTTCTCCCAGACGAAGTACCCGGCGAAATCCCCCGCAGGGCTCCTGGCAGGGACGCCCGCCGGGCCCCCGGCCACCGGCGCCAGAAGGGTTTGCCCTGCGCCGGCCGGTGGACCAGGAGAAAAACCTCTTGTTCCGCCATGGTCACCGGGTCGACCGCCAGTTGCACTATGCGGGTACGGCGGCGCAGTTCATTACGGGAAAACCCGGAGAAGGGCTCCGGTAAAATCCGCCGGTATTCTTCGCCGGGCGCGGCCAGGAGTTCCCGGAACTGCCCGGCCAAAGCGGCGGGCGGCGGCTGTAACCAGTGGGGTTCCGGTCCTTCCGCCCCGGCCAGGTAAAAGTCGAAAGTCAAAAATCCCTGCAAGACCCGGAGATACGGTCTGAACTCCGGTACCAACTTCAGGTATTCCCGGAAGAGCTTAAAAAAGAGGTTGGTTTTCATTTTTTTCCCGGAATACCCCCAGCGTTCCCAAAAAATAGCCAGCCCGTTGTAGAACTCCCATGGCGAGCAAAGCTCCTTCGCCAGCAAGAAATCGAGGGTATAGCGAAAACGCCGGGAGTTGAAGAAGATCCCCAGGACTTCCTCGATTATTTTTAGACGGTGGAGATCCCTGTAGGTGAGCCATTTGTTACCCAGGATCTCGTAAGGAGGGGTCCGGGAAAAAAGATACCCGTATTCCCCGGCCTTCTCCCGTAAAGGTGAGCCCTGGAGGAGTTTCAAGAAACCCAGCTGGAGTTCGTCCGGGCGCAGCCGGTAGGTCCAGTTAAAGGATTCGGCAAAGGTCTCCAGGTTTTCCCCGGGCAACCCGGCCAGGAGATCCAGGTGGATCTGGACCTTCCCCCCGGCACGCAAACCTTGGAGGTTCTCTGCCAACCTGCGCGGGTGGTAAAACCGGTTCACCGCCCGTACCGCCTGCCTGCAGGTGGACTGGACCCCGATCTCCAGGTGGAAGCGGCCGGCGGGCGCCTGCTGGAAGAACTCCACCACCTCCCGGTCCATTAATTCCCCGACCAATTCCAGGTGGAAAAGGGTGTTCTTCCCCTGCTTGGCCATGAATTCCAAGAGCTCCATCGCCCGCTCCCGGTCCAGGTTGAAGGTGCGGTCCACCAGTTTGACGATGGTATTTCCGGCCTCAATAAACCGGGTCAGGTCGGCCTTGACCCGCTCGACCGGCAGGTAGCGGACGGGGTTCTTCTCCCACCCGGTAAGACAATAGGCGCAGTTGAAGGCACACCCCCGGGAGGACTCGTAATAGACCAGGCGGTTGCGGGCGGCAGCCAGTTCCTCCCGATTGTAGGGAAAGGGCCATTCCTTAAGGGGCGGGCGGGGAGGGTTGATCCGGATCTCCGTCCCCTCCCGGAAGGCCAGGCCCAAAATCCCATCCGGGCTTCCCCCGGCCTGCAGAAGAAAATGGAGGAGCTCGCAGAAGGTCTCCTCCCCTTCACCCCGGACGACATAATCCACGGCTGCTTCCTTCTGCAGCAATTCCCTGGTACCGGCACTAACCTCCGGCCCGCCCAGGACAATAATGGTCTCCGGGGCGACTTTCTTTAACCGGTCAACCAATTCCAGGGTAACCTGGAAGTTCCAGATGTTCACCGAGAACGCCGCCACTTTGGGTTGGCGCTTGTAGATCTGCCCGAAAACCCAGCCGGGCTCCTGGTTAATGTGGAACTCTTCCACCCGGATCTCCGCAGGCAGTTGCGGCAACTCCTGCCGGCAATAGGAACGGAGGGCATATAAGGCCAGTCCCGTATGGATATATTTCGCATTTACCGTGGTTAAAAAGACTAAAGGTTTCAACCTGGTTTCACCCTTTTCCCGGGCTGTTTCCCGTCCGGTCTCCTGAGGCTATTATTACCCTTTTGCCGCCTCCCCCGCGGCCATGGCGCGCCATCCTTTACCTATCTTCCATAGCCCGCCGGTATAATCCTTCCATCTTTTCTTTTATCTTCTCTCGCCCTTACCATGGCAAACCAGCGCTTTCCGGCCCGTTCCTCTCCTTAACACCTGTCCGCCTGTCTGCCGGCAACTTCCGGCGTAATCCGTCTCTCTATTTCCCCTGGTTATCCCGGGCGATCTTGTTGACGGCATTCATATACGAGCGGGCGCTGGCGGCAATGACGTCCGTGGAGACGCCGCGGCCGGTATAGGATTTACCACCGTATTCCATACGGATGGTCACCTCGCCCAGGGCGTCCTTTCCACCGGTAACCGCTTTGATGTTGTACTCCTTTAAAGCCGCTGGCAGGCTGGTGATCCGCTCAATCGCCCGGAAGAGGGCATCAACAGGTCCATCGCCACAGGCGGCCTCCTGCAAAACCCGGCTGCCGTTTTTCACCCGCACCGTCGCAGTGGGCAGGGTGTTGTTCCCGGTGGTCACATGGAAATATTCCAGGGTAAAGACATCCTCCACCTGTAAGAGTTCTCCACGAACCAGAGCCTCCAGATCCATCTCCGTAACCTCTTTTTTCTTATCGGCCACCTCTAAGAAGCGCTGGTAAGCCTTTTCCAAATCTTCATTATTGAGGTAATGACCCAGTTCTTCCAGGCGTTCCCTGAAGGCATGACGCCCGGAGTGTTTTCCCAAGACCAACCGGCTGGAGGGAAGCCCGATAGACTGCGGGGTCATAATCTCGTAGGTCAGGGGGTTCTTTAAGACCCCGTCCTGGTGAATGCCAGCTTCGTGGGAAAAGGCATTGGCGCCGACGATCGCCTTATTACTCTGTACATAGGAACCGGTCAGGGTGGAAACCAGGGTACTTGACCGGTAGATCTGTTCGGTAACAATTCCGGTTTCAGCCGCAAAAAACTTGTTCCGGGTATGGAGAGCCATCACTACTTCCTCCAGGGCGGCGTTCCCGGCCCGTTCACCCAGGCCATTGATGGTGCACTCAACCTGGTCCGCACCATTGGCCACTGCCGCCAGGGAATTGGCGACCGCCATCCCCAGGTCGTTGTGGCAATGGACGGAAACAAGAACCTTCTCAATACCCGGGGTGTTCTCCTTGATATACGCCACCATCCGCCCGAATTCCTCCGGTACCGCGTAGCCCACTGTGTCGGGGATATTAATCACCTTGGCCCCGGCTTTGATGACCTCGCCAAAGATCCGGCAGAGGAAATCCCATTCGCTCCGGGTGGCGTCCTCTGCGGAGAACTCCACTTCCGGGCAGAGTTTTGCGGCCAGTTTGACCGCGGCCACCGCCATCTCCACCACCTCGTCCGGGCTCTTCTTGAGTTTGTATTCCATGTGTATGGGTGAAGTGGCGATAAAGGTATGGATATAGGGGCGCCCGGCGGGCTTCACCGCCTCCCAGGCCAGTTCTATGTCGCGCGGAACCGCCCGGGCCAGTGAACAAATGGCCGGCCCTTTAACCTTTTTGGCGATCTCTTGTATGCTTTGGAAATCGCCGGGGGAGGCCACGGCAAACCCCGCTTCGATCACATCCACGTTCAACTTAGCCAACTGCTTCGCGATCTCCAGTTTTTCTTCGACATTGAGGTTGATCCCTGCCGATTGTTCGCCATCCCGCAGAGTGGTATCGAAAATCCTGATCATTCTCATGGTTTTGTCTCCTTTCTCTCGGGTAATAAAAACCCCCCGTCCCTGGATAGGGACGAGGGGCATCGTGGTACCACCCTATTTCCCGGATACCTCACGGTACCAGGCTCACCGGGTAAGAACCACACCACGCAGGTTATGGCCTCACCCTTCGCTGTAACGGGCCGGATCCTCCGCGGCCTGCCATATGCCCATCCATACGCGATGCGTGCATTCGCCTGCCGTCCTCAGCAGGTCTTCATTTTCTGGGCATATTTCCGCGAATTCGCGCGTACACGCGCGCCTGATCCCCCGGCGCAGGCTACTGAAACCCGGCAAGTACATTCAGCACAAGTCATCGGGTACAAGTACCTTAGTACACGACAAGTACGCGAAGGGTACTTGTTGCCCGTCAATTTTCTACACACAGTGCAGAAAATTGACGACTTCACCTGCACGGCTGGTGAGGGGAGTTCGGAAAGCCGCCGGTACCGGTTCCCACCACCCACCGGTTCTCTGCATCCGCGGTTCTCTCCTACTAGTCCTCGTCATCGCCTTTTTCGTATTGCACCTCAAGTTTGCTAATATTATACGGGAAGCGTCCCCCCCTTGTCAAGCAAATTTTACCGTTGAAAAGAGGTAAGACCCTACCGGGGGAGGATTCCCTGTGCAGAAGGAGAAATAAAAAGGGCGGCCTTTTGAAAGGATAGGGATAAGATGAAAAGACCGGGACCGCCGCCAGGCAAAATTTTCCTTGCTTTCCTCAAGATCGGCGCCTTTACCTTTGGCGGCGGTTACGCCATGCTCCCTTTAATCCGCGAAACAGTGGTCGAACGGGAAAAATGGGTCTCTGATGAAGGGTTTTTGGACATAATTAGCCTCACCCAATCGGTCCCCGGGGCTTTGGCGGTCAACACCGCGGTCTTCATCGGCCGGCAACTGGCAGGGGTTCCCGGCGCCTTGGCGGCTACCGCCGGAGCGGTGCTCCCTTCCTTCCTTATCATCCTGGCTGTTGCCGCCTTCTTTATCCGCTTCTCCCAGCACCCGCTGATTATCAAGGTTTTTATGGGCATAAGACCAGCGGTCGTTGGTCTGATCGCCTATGCCGTCATCCTCCTTGGCAAGAAGGTTATTCGCGCGCGTGCACGCGGTAACGGTTTTACGGTGGCTGTTGCCAGCGGCGCCTTTACCTTGGTCTACTGGTTCGGGCTCAACCCGTTCCTGGTGATTATTGCCGCGGCCGGCGCCGGCCTCCTCTATTCTTTTTTTTCCGGAGGCGGTGATGGCCAATGATCCTCCTCACCCACCTTTACGACCTTTTCCTTTCTTTCTGCCGGATCGGCCTGGTGGCTTTTGGCGGCGGTTATGCCATGATCCCCTTGATGCGGGCGGAATTTATCATGGCCCGGCAGTGGTTAACCCTGGGGGAGTTTCTTGATATTATTGCCATTGCCGAGATGACGCCGGGGCCGGTGGCAATTAATGCCGCCACCTATATTGGGTATAAAGTAGCGGGAATCCCGGGGGCCGCCGCGGCCACCCTGGGGGTAATCACTCCTTCGGTCGTTCTGATCCTGATTATTGCCGGCCTTTTTCAGCACTTTCGTTCTTCTCTCCTGGTAAGAGCGATAATATCCGGAATCCGCCCGGCGGTAATCGGCCTGATCCTCAGCGCCGTCCTGGTCTTGGGCCGGCCGGTACTGGTTGATTTTAAGGCCTTCTTCATCAGCCTCGCTGCCTTCCTCCTCTTGATAACCGGGAAGATCCGCCCGCTCCCGGTCATTGGTCTTGCCTCTCTCCTAGGGCTCCTTCTCTACTGAACCGGATGGAGCAAGGCTGAGATCCAGTTTTGCAGTGTTTTTCGCTCCTTTGTGTTTCCTCTACCGAATCCCCGGTAAAGGCCGCCACACAAGCATAAAACCGCCGTACAGCGTAAAGGCAGTGTAAAGCGGGGCAAAAAATATCCCGGGGTTTCTCCCCGGGACCTGTCCTTTTATATCCTTTCCCCACTTTTACTTCTGCTTTCTTACCCTGCTTCTTTTACCTTATACTTTTTGCTTTGTTTTTTATCCCGTTTTATAGTTCTACCAACCGGGCGTTTTTGATCCCTTTGACTTCCGCAATCTTCTGCACGACCTCTTCCGGTACAGGACTATCAACGGTCAGGACCATAATCGCCGTACCGCCCACTTCTTTCCGGCCCACTTGCATAAAGGCGATATTGATCCCGGCCGCGCCCAGGATGTTTCCGACCTGGCCAATAATCCCCGGCTGATCCATATGGGGGGCGATGATCAAGTTCCCGTGGGGGACCACCTCAAAGTGATAGCCGTCAATCTCTACCACCCGTTCATCCTTCTCCCGGAAAAGGGTCCCGGCAACCACCCGCTCGTCTCCGTTGGCGAAAGCCCGGACAACAATCCGGTTGCTGTAATCCTTGTCCACTGTTTCTTTGCGTTCGGCAATCTTGATCCCCCACTGTTTCGCCAGGAAGGTGGCATTAACCAGGTTGACTTCCTCCTCCAAAACCCGCTGGAGGATCCCTTTAAGGACCAGATTGGTCAAGGACGCCGAATCATACCCGGCGATCTCCCCGAAGTATTCCACTTCCACCCGCTCCAGTCTTCCATCCACCAGCTGGATGGCGAGCATCCCCAGTTTTTCGGCGAGGGAAAAATACGGGCGGAGGGCGTTTAAAACTTCCGGGCGGACGCTGGGGATATTGACAGCATTTTTAAACGGTTCTCCTTTTAAGGCCTTGCTCATCTCCACCGCCACATCAACCGCCACATTTACCTGGGCTTCCTTGGTTGAAGCCCCCAGGTGCGGGGTGACGACCACCTGCGGGAGTTCAATCAGCCGCCGGCAAGCCGGGGGTTCCTCGCAATAAACGTCCAAGGCGGCTCCGGCCACCACTCCTGCTTCAACCGCATCCGCCAGGGCCTCTTCATCAACGATCCCCCCGCGGGCACAGTTGATGATCCGTACCCCTTTTTTCGTCTTCTGCAGATTCTCCGTGTTTAAGAGCCCTTTTGTCTCCGCGGTCAGCGGTGTATGAATGGTGATGAAATCCGCCCCCGCCAGCAGTGTCTCCAGATCAACCAGGCGTACCCCCATACGCTCTGCTTTTTCCGTGGTCAAAAACGGGTCCATCGCCAGGATCGTCATGCCCATGCCCTGCATCCTGCGGGCCACTTCCGTGCCGATCCGGCCCATCCCGATTACCCCCAGGGTCTTACCGTTAACCTCCACACCGGTATATTTCTTCCGGTCCCATTTCCCCTCTTTCAGGCTGGCATGGGCCTGGGGGACATTGCGCGCCAGGGCCATGATCATCGCCACTGTATGTTCGGCTGTGGAGATGGTGTTTCCGTCCGGGGCGTTCATCACAATGATCCCTTTCCGGGTGGCGGCGTTGACATCAATATTGTCCACCCCGACTCCGGCACGGCCGATTACTCTCAAGTTTTTCGCAGCGGCAATCACTTCGGCAGTAACCTTGGTCTGGCTGCGCACAATCATCCCTTCGTACGACGGGATTTTCGCGCATAACTCCTCTTGGGAGAGGGTTGGTGAGACATCCGCTTGGATCCCGCTTTCCTCCAGGACAGCCACAGCCTTCTCGGAGACATTATCCAATACCAATACCTTCATTTCCCACATACCTCCTACTTAGTTGGCTTAAAACAAAAGGTCCCCAGTCCATAAGGGACGAGAGGACCCGTGGCGCCACCCTTCTTCTCCCTGCCTTCACAGACAGAGACTCACCGGCACATACCTGCCCGGCGCCCGCAGGTGCGGACAGCCATATGTGTCTTGGTAATAACGCACCAGGCGGCCGGGCTTACTGCCACCCCGCTCTGCGCGTGCACCGGCTTGAGGGCAAAGACCGGTACTTCCTGTTTCGAAAATATACAATCATAATCGCACGCATCTGAGCCTGTGGGTTCCGCCCGGCAGCTCCAGGCTGGGAAGTCCCCCCGCTTCCGGACCGGCTTCCACCAACCGCCGGTTCTCTTTGCCTTCCACGAAGGTTAACCGCCTGTCATTGCTGTTTAAGCTATGGAAAATTTATTTTGTATTATATCCCGCATCGGGCAAAAAGTCAAGATTAACCGGTGCATAAATGCAGCTTATTTTTTTATCCAGGACATCATGTCGCGCAGCACCTGTCCGACTTTTTCGATGGGATGTTCGGCTTCGCGGCGACGGAGCGCGGTAAAGCTGGGACGGCCGGCCCGGTTCTCCAGGATCCATTCCCGGGCGAATTTGCCTTCCTGGATTTCCCGGAGGATCTTCTTCATTTCTTTCCGGGTTTCTTCGGTAATAATCCGTTTGCCTCTGGTCAAATCCCCGTATTCCGCCGTATCACTGATGGAATACCGCATCCGGGCAATCCCGCCCTCGTAGATAAGGTCAACGATGAGTTTCAGCTCGTGCAGGCACTCAAAATAGGCGATCTCCGGCTGGTAACCCGCTTCCACCAGGGTATCGAAGCCGGCTTTGATCAGTTCGGTCACTCCGCCGCAGAGGACCACCTGCTCGCCGAAGAGGTCGGTCTCGGTCTCCTCTTGGAAGGTGGTCTCCAGAATCCCGGCGCGGCCACCGCCGATCCCCTTGGCGTAAGCTAGGGCGGTCTCTTTCGCTTTTCCGGAGGCATCCTGATACACGGCGATCAGGCACGGAACACCGGCGCCCTCGGTAAAGACCCGGCGCACCAGGTGACCCGGGCCCTTGGGCGCCACCATGATTACATCAACCTCCGGCGGTGGCAGGATCTGGTTGAAATGAATATTGAACCCGTGGGAAAAGACCAGGGTCTTGCCTTTCCCCATCTCCGGGGCGATCTCATTCTTGTAAACCACCGCCTGTACTTCATCGGGGACCAGCATCTGTATGATTTCTGCCTGGGCTGCGGCCTCCTTCGCTGTTACCGGCTTGAAGCCGTCTTCCACCGCCGCCCCATAATTGGGGCTCCCGGGAACCTCGGCGACGACCACAGAAAGCCCGCTGTCCCGCAAGTTCTGGGCTTGCGCATGTCCCTGGCTCCCGTACCCGATCACCGCAATGGTCTTCCCTTTAAGTACTCCCAAATCAGCATCCCGGTCATAATAGATCTTCATCTCTTTTCCTCCTTATGCGCGCACGCGCAAAATTTAGGCGGCCGCCCTTAGCGGCCGGCTGCTGAACGGACAAGGGCGACTTTACCGGTCCGGGCAATCTCCCTGAGCCCGAACGGTCGCAACAAGTCCAGTATGGCCTGGATCTTATCGGTATCCCCGGTCACTTCAATGATAACCCCTTCTTGTGAGACATCAACGATTTTAGCGCGGAAGATGTCAACAATCTGCAGGATCTCCGAACGGTTTGCGGGGTGGCAATGGACCTTTATTAAGGCTAATTCTCTCTCCACCGCCTTATCTTTGGTGATGTCACTTAATTTAATCACATCAATCAGCTTATAGAGCTGTTTAGCGATCTGCTCCAGCTCGGTTTCGTCCTCCGCCTCCACCACCAGGGTAATCCGGGAAATCCGTGGATCCTCTGTTTCACCCACGGCAATACTGCTAATATTATACCCTCTTCTGCTGTACAAACCGGCGATCCGTGCCATCACACCCGGATTATTCATCACCAGAATGGCCAATGTATGCTTCATCATTTCTCCACCCCTAACATATCATAAATCGCCGCATTCGGGGGAACCATCGGCATGACGTTCTCCTCCGGATTAACCCGGCAGTCGATCAAAACCGGTCCGGTATAAGCCAACGCCTCTTCCAGCTTAGTCCGGACTTCCTCCGGTTTCTCCACAGCCAGGGCTTTTACGCCGTAGGCCTCTGCCAGCTTGCAAAAATCCGGGTTTTGCAATATGGTGGCGGCATACCTCTTTTCACAAAAGATCTCCTGCCACTGCCGGACCATCCCCAGATAGCCATTGTTCAGCAGGAGGATCTTGACCGGTAGTCTGTACGCAGCCACCGTGGCCAGTTCCTGAATGTTCATTTGCAGGCTGCCGTCCCCGGCGATATCCACCACCGGCCGGTCCGGATTGGCGATCTGGACCCCGACCGCTGCCGGAAAACCAAAGCCCATGGTCCCGAGGCCCCCGGAGGTAATGAAAGAGCGCGGCTTTTTGAAACAATAGAACTGCGCCGCCCACATCTGGTTCTGCCCCACTTCCGTGCAGATGATTGCCTCCCCCCGGGTCAGTTCCGAAAGGGTCTCCACCACCATCTGCGGGGAGATGCCCTGCTCCTGCTCTTCATAGGTTAACGGATATCTTCTCTTCCATTCCGCGATCTGCTCCAACCAGGCCTCGTGCTCCTGGGGAGCAAGCAAAGGTACCAGTTCAGAGAGGACCCGCTTAAGATCCCCGACAATCGGCAGGTCCACCGCGACGTTTTTCCCGATCTCCGCCGGGTCAATATCAATCTGTACTATTTTTGCCTGGGGAGCAAAGGTTTCAACCCGCCCGGTGACCCGGTCGTCAAAACGGGCGCCGACGGCAATAATCAGGTCGGCTTCGGTCACGGCAAAGTTGGCATAGGCCGTACCGTGCATCCCCAGCATACGCAGGGAAAGTGGGTGATCCCCGGGAAAAGCATCCAGAGCCATCAGGGTTGTGGTTACCGGGGCCTGGAGCTTCTCCGCCAGGAGCAGCAGTTCTTTCTCGGCACCGGAGATGATGACCCCGCCGCCGGCATAGATCACCGGTTTTTTCGCCTCCTGGATCAGGGCGGCGGCGGCCTTGATCTGCCTGGCGTTTCCTTCATATACCGGTTTGTAGCCGGGCAAGATTACCTGGTCCGGGTAGTAATAGTCCAGCAGGCTTGTGGTGACGTCCTTCGGTATATCGATCAACACCGGCCCGGGCCGCCCGGTTCCGGCAATGTAAAAAGCCTCTTTTATAATGGCGGGGAGGTCTGTCACCCTTTTCACCAGGTAATTGTGTTTGGTAACCGGCATAGTAATCCCGGTTATATCGGCCTCCTGAAAAGAATCCCGCCCAAGTAAACCGGTGGCTACCTGGCCGGTAATAGCCACTACCGGTACAGAATCCATATAGGCTGTGGCCAAACCGGTAACCAGGTTGGTGGCGCCCGGCCCTGAAGTGGCGATACAGACCCCAGTTTTCCCCGTAGAGCGGGCATAACCATGGGCCGCATGGGCTGCCGCCTGTTCGTGACGGGTTAAAATATGCCGGAATTCCGCCTGATACATAGCGTCATAAATCGGGATTACCGCACCGCCGGGATAACCAAATATTATGTCCACGCCTTCCCGCCGTAAACTCTCAACTACAGCCTGTGCGCCTGTGATCTTCATGGCTTTCTCCTCCAATAACATAGAAATAAAAATCCGCCCTGCTAGGGGCGGAGATTCCGCGATACCACCCTGCTTCTGTGCGGCTTCACAGCCGGCACACTTGGCAAGTGTCAAACACTTCCCGGTAACGGCCAGGTCCGGCCAGGTGTACTCAAACTTCTGCGGTTTTTCGCGCGCGTACGCGCACCACCGTTTTTCCAGCCCGGCAGCTCCGGAGCGACCTTCAACCGGCAACCAGCGCCGGCTTGCACCCACCGCCGGCTCTCTTCAGCCTTTACCGGTTTACTCCTCTCCTTCTTCGCTCTTTTTGGTTTTCTTTTGGGTGTTTGATTATAAATCATACCTTAATTTACCGGGGGTTGTCAAGAGGAAAAATTTTTTCCTCAATGCGGCAAGAGCCACCAATTTCCGCGCGGTTCCCGGTCTTGCCTGTTCTTAGCAACAAAACCTTAGTTTTGTTACTAAATTTTAGTTTAGTACTAAACCTTCATCTAGTTACAAAACCTTAATTTGATAAATATTCTCAATGGTTTCGCCTTTTCTTTCCTCGTCATCCCAGACCAGTTCCAAGGTATATGAACCTTTTTCCATTAATAAAACGGAGATGTTCCCCAGGACCCGGGTTTTTTCGTCCGCCTGTAGTTCTACGTCCCATTGGTTTTTCCAGACCAGCCGCCCGCGGGGATCGCTGAGGCGCGCCTTGACACGAAGAGTTCGCGCGTGCGATTCTCCCCGTTGGTGACGGTCGTTGCCCAAACAAACCGGAACGGAAAGCAGGTCTCTCTCCCGGTAGGCCGCTTTGGCGAAGAGCGCAAAGACATAAACCTGGCGGTAACACAAGCTCAAAACAGGAAAGCTTTCTTTGGGCCTCCCGCCGTGGTCCACCACAGACCAGAACGGGCCGGGAAGCAGATCCCGGAGGCAGAAAAAGAGCATACCGCCGGTGGGGTTATATTTCTGAAAACGCAAACGGTCGATGTAAAAACGGAGGATTTCCCCCTGGAGCTTCTGGCTCACCGGCGCCAATTCTTCCGGACTCACCCCGCCTTCAATCACCCCGTTCTTAACTGTTCTGGCTTTTCCCATTCCCAGGAGGTTCCTAAGCTCGCGGGGCACTTGCTCCCAGGCCACCGTCCCACCCTGCACCGGGATTATCCCGGCCTGTGAAAAACTGGGCGCACCGAACCAGGAGGCAAACCGGATATTCTTTATCATAATTCCTTTCCGGTAACGGTCGAACCGGTACAACTCGCCCTCTTCCGCCGTCACCCCATGGCCAAAGCCTGTGTCGGACGGGGAAAAAAGGGAACGCCGGCCGGATACGGCGACTACCGGCCGTGCCGGGTCCTCTTCTTCCAATTTACGGGCCAGCTTCTCCGCTAAAAGCTTGAGCTGGGAACCGGGTTTCACTCTTCCCTCTTCATAACCGCTGACATTAAGGAGGGAAGAAGCAATGACCGCCGGGTGGCGCCCGAGAAAACGGGCAAATTCACCGGCTTGCATCAAAGCCCGGGCTGACTGATCCGCAGGATAATCCGGGTTGAGCGGGAAATCTTGCCAAACCAGAACCCCGGTTTCCGCCGCAGCCCGGTAAAAATCAGGCGCCGCCACATGCCGGTAACACCTGACTGTATTCTGGTTGCTCTGCTTGAGCAGGGAAAAATCCTCCCGGTACCTCTCTTTTGTCACCCCGGCCGGGTAAACTGCGGGCGGGAGGTAATTACAGCCCTTAAGGAAAATCTTCTCCCCGTTCAAAGTGGCGAGGAATTTCTGCATCCGGAAACAACGTACCCCAAAAAGCTCCGTATCCTCATCCCAAAGGGTACCGGCGCTCTGCAACCGGATCTCCAGACGGTAAAGGGCCGGATCCCCTAAATCCCAAGTCCACCACGGCTTAACCCCGTCCAACGAAAACCGTTCGGCAAAACGGTTGTTTCCCCGGTGCAAAGTAAAGGAAAACCTGCGTTCCAACGGCATTCCGGTAAAATTATGCGGGGTAAGGGTCAGTACCAATTCAGCCGCCGCTTCTCGCGAAGAGAAGAGCTCGGCGGCAAGGAAAAATCCGGCCTTCTCCTTTTTCACGGTCTCTGTGCGCAAACGCCAGTTGCGCAAATAGGCGGGACCGGAACGCAAAATCCGTACCGGTTGCCAGAGCCCGCCGGGGTTATAGGTACGGGGAATGCCGGGATACCCGGCAAAAAGGCCGGTCAAAAGGGTCTTGTCTTCGCTTCCGGGGGAATCGACCTCCAAGACGAGGGTGTTTTCTCCGCGGAGATAAGGGGTGAGGTCAAAATCACCGCGCAAGAAGTAACCTTCGGCACTGCCAAGGGCAAACCGGTTTAGATAGGCCTGGAAACGGTAAAAGACTCCCCCGGTCTGCAGGCGGTAAATATGATCTGCCAACGGGTTCAGGGTGAAAATTTTCCGGTAGATCATCTTGCCGGAGTGTTCTTTCAACTCCGGATGTTCTTGCCAGTGGGCGGGTATTTTCTGGGTAAGCCAGCCTTCTGCCGGCGCTTCTTCGCTAAGCCATAGATTACTGAATTCGCTGACCGGATGCAACTCCCATTCGCCGTTTAACTCTATGATCTCCCTCATTACCTCTCCCCCCTGCGGGTTTCATTCATATTAAGTCTATTACGCCTCTGCCCGGTAGTTTCCTCTTTTTTTAACCGCTTCTTTTCACGTCTCTCTTTTTTTCAAGGCCCCGGTCTCTCCTTCTTTTCAGGCCTCCCCGCGCCCATCCGCCCCGCGGGGCGCCTCCGCCAACAACACCGTGGCCTGGGCGGCAATACCTTCACCCCGTCCGGTTGGGCCCAGTCCTTCAGTGGTGGTGGCTTTAACACTGACCGCCGTTTCCGCCAAACCCAGGATGGCGGCAAGGTTTGTCTTCAGTTTTTCCCGGTAGGGGCCGATCTTCGGCTGCTGGGCGATGATGGTCAGATCCAGGTTCACAGGGTTGAACCCGGCAGCGGCCAGTCTCTCCATGACTTCCGCCAAAAGCAGGCAACTGTCAATATCCTTGTAAGCCGGATCGTCATCGGGAAAAAGCGCTCCGATATCCCCTAAAGCAGCAGCACCGAGCAAAGCGTCGATTACGGCATGCACCGCCACATCCGCATCGGAATGACCGGCCAGCCCAACGGGACCGGGGATCTCCACACCGCCCAGGACGAGCCGGCGGCCGGCTTCGAGCCGGTGCAGATCAAACCCGTATCCCACCCGGTACCGCGGGGTGGCCACCCCTTTTAACAGGGCTGATGCTGCCAGGAGGTCCTCAGGGGTGGTGATCTTTAGATTGGCGTAACTCCCCATTACCATCTGCACCGGATGCCCCGTATATTCCACCAGGGCACAGTCGTCGGTGGCGGAAAAACCCTCCGCTGCCGCTTTAAGATGCGCGTGATAAATCACAGGCCAGGAAAAGACCTGCGGCGTTTGGACCGCCCAAAGCCGGCGGCGGTCGGGGGTCGCCAGGACAATTTCGTCCTCTCCCACCTCTTTTATGGTATCTTTAACCGGCACCCCGGCGGCGGCTGCCCCCGTCCGGGCGGCGGCCGCCAAGACCCGCCGGATCAGTTCCTCCTCCACCAACGGCCGGGCCCCGTCATGAATCAAGACCAACCGGTCCGCCTCTGGAACACGCCAGCCGCCCCATTGGGCCGCCGCCCCCAGGCCGACCAGGACCGAATCCTGCCGTCTTCTCCCCCCGTCGACAATAACCAATTCGCGCTTACGCCCATATGTACGAAATTCGTTTTCAAGCAAGGAAAGGATCTGCTCTTTCTCCCCCGGGTGAAGGAGAAGAAAGACCGCTTCCAGTTCCGGCAGGTCCAGGCCTTGCAAGGTACGGACCAGGACCGGTTCTCCCGCAATTTCCCGCAGGAGTTTAGGCCGGCCGGAACCCATTCGTTCACCGGTACCGGCGGCGGCAATAATCGCGACCGCCTGCTTTTCCCTTAATGCCATCGCTCTCACCTGCCGTCCGCATTAAGAAGGCATGCGTCGCCCGCGCGACGCTTTTATTTTCATTATATCCCAAGCCCGCCTGAAAACCAAGGTTTTCCCCGGATAAAAAAAAGTGGTGTTTGACACCACTGCGAAACTCGCCGGGATTATATGTTTCCCCGCTCTATTCTGCGGGTTTTTACGGAACCTCACCAAACCTAAGAAAGAGCCGTCTTTGCGATAAATTCTTCTTTTGGTTTGGCAAAGATCATGCGTCCGGCCGCTGTCTGGAGCACACTGGTCACAGTAACATGAATCTCTTCCCCTATATACCTCCTCCCGCCGTCCACAACAATCATGGTCCCATCTTCCAGGTAGGCAATGCCTTGACCGTGTTCCTTCCCGTCCTTGATCACATGGACCAAAATTTCTTCACCCGGCAAGGCCACGGGTTTGATGGCATTGGCCAGTTCGTTGATGTTCAGAACCGGTACCCCGTAAAGTTCCGCCACTTTGTTAAGGTTGAAATCGTTGGTGATAACCCGGGCCTCCATCAGTTTTGCCAGGCGGACTATTTTGATATCCACATCGGCGAGTTCCTCAAAATCCTTGTCATAGATGCGGATGGAGATATTCGGTTCCTTCTGCATTTTGTTTAAGATATCAAGCCCCCGCCGTCCCCGGTTACGTTTTAATGAATCGGAAGAATCGGCGATCTTCTGCAACTCGGCAAGGACAAAACCGGGGACAATGAGGTTGCCCTCCAAAAAACCGGTCCGGCAGATATCCGCGATTCTCCCGTCAATAACCGCACTGGTATCCAGGAGTTTATAGGCCGGGCGGTTCCCCCCGCGGTTCTCTTTTATACAAGCCGGCTCAAAACACTCCCCCCGTAACCCGAAGAAGGAGTAGATCTCCTCCCTTTTGGCCCAGAAGATCTTCACCACCATTCCGGTGGTCGTCAGTACAACCATCAGTGTCAGTAATGTCCCGGGCAATTCCGGCAGCTTCCCCATGGGCAGTGAAAAAAGGACTAACCCTGAAACCAGCAGGCCGAAGAGGATTCCGGCGGCGCCGGTCAGTAATTCCGGTATCGAAGCGTTGTGAAACTGTTGTTCCCAACGGGGCCAGCAGTTTCCCAAGATAAAACGGCCGGAAAAATAACCCCCGATGATACCGGCCAAAACGATGCCGAGTTTTACAATGATCCCCAGAAACGGCAGATAGGTAAAGACTAGCCAAGAACTGAGAATACCGCCGAAAAAAACGGCAAAAAAAGTCAATAGCTTGAAAAACATCTCTCTTTTACCCCCTTTCTTGTTATACTTTAACCAAAATACAAGAATTTATCCCCTGCTTCCCAGAGAAAAAAAGACCGGGCAGCTCCGTACCAGAACTGCCCGGATTATTTTGTAGGCCCAATTTGAACTATTCGGGTTTACTAACGTCCGCCGTAAACCCGCGCAAAGCTAATTCAAACAACCTTCCACCATCTCTTCCACCTGTTCTTCCGTGATATTCTGGGCCAGGACCAACTCGCTCAGGAGAATCTGCCTGGCGTTCTCCAGCATTTTGCGTTCCCCGGTGGAAAGTCCTTTCTCCCGGTCCCGGAGCGAAAGGTTTCTTACTACCTCCGCCACCTCATATATATTACCGGATTTAATCTTCTCCATATTTGCACGGTACCGGCGGTTCCAGTTGGAAGACATGACCGCGGATTTGCTCTTCAGGATATCCAGGACCTTTACAACCTCGTCTTTTCCGATTACCTCTCTTACCCCTACCAGATTGACATTGGAAACCGGAACCATAATCTTCATCTCGCCCATCGACAGCCGGATTACATAGTATTTTTCAACGGTGCCGCTGATATCTTTCTCTTCCACCGCTTCAATTATTCCCGCCCCGTGCATCGGGTAGACAACCCGGTCACCAACATTAAACATCACCGGCTACCTCCATCATTCTTTACTTATTTTATTATAGCACGGGCCGGTTGTTAAGTCAAGAATATAAAAGTTTAACAAATTTTCGCCGAAAAGTCAATAGTTATTATAGTTTTTTTTAGAAAAACCGGCAGATTCTCTCCGTTATACCTGGGGAAACACCCATCTTTCCTTTTGGTTCTTACGCCGGCGCCGGTTAACGGCTAATCCGGTTCTTTGGTCCCTGCCTCCGAGCCCCTTTATTCTTCTGCAGCGGTTATCGTACTGTTACCGTTACCTCACAGGTCTCCCCGGCAGTGACGGTGGCCGTGCCCTCTCCCCGCAAACCATCTTTTGCCGCCCAAATTCTATAGGTACCGGCCGGCTGCGCCATAAACAAGGCCTTCCCCTCTTCATTCGTCATGGTGTTCAGATCACGGCAGCGCCCGGCCGGTGTATTTTCTTCTCTGAGCAGAATCCGGCCGTACTTGACAACCTCACCATTGTTGTCCTTAACAATGACAACCAGGGTCCCAAAGAGATCATTGGTTTGCGGCTGATCCCCGGCCAACGCTCTACCCAGGTCCAACAGTCCCCAACCGGTCTCCGGGTCCCAGCCGGGGACGGCCAGATCCTCCGCGGTCTTTTTAAGCTGTGCATGCACCATGTTAATATCCCAATCCAGATCCGGCCATTTGGATTTGAACAGCGCTACGGCTCCGCTGACAAAGGGCGTAGCCATGGAGGTTCCCCTCCAGGATTCATATCCCCCCGGGACGGTGGAATAGATGGCCTGGCCAGGGGCGGTAAGAAATAGATGACCGCCTTCCGTGGAAAAATCAGCCTTTGTTTTATCGCTCTTCACCGCGCCCACGGAAATCACCCCCGGATAGGCTGCCGGATAAACGTTGTCATAATATTTATGCTCATTACCTACCGCAGCCACTACCGGCACACCCTTCCCCAGGGCGTATTCTACGGCCTCCTGCAAAAAACGGCTGTAAAGCCTGCCGCTCAAACTCATATTGATCACGTGGGCGCCCTCGTCTACCGCCCACATAATGCCCTTACCTATACCCTCATAGTCACCCCGCCCTGTAGCACTCAATACTTTCACCGCCAATAGCTGGCAGGCCGGCGCCACGCCGGCGATCCCAATTTCATTACCGGT
>FZPS01000062.1_pt3461 | contig 26545 bp, 28 predicted proteins | sample 1817821 | NCBI WGS metagenome assembly FZPS01 (sample SAMEA104158645, study PRJEB21678) | metagenome | place: Germany | collected 2015-04-21
GATCTATTGACCATCATTGATGACGGCACGGTTGTTGGAAATGGATATGTACCCTATGATGATGAAGGAACAAAGGGAAGAAAAACCTATATTATAAAAAATGGTAAACTTACTGGCAGGCTACATAGTGCTGCAACCAGTGCTGCCCTAGAGGAGCCCTTAACTGGTAATGCCAGGGCGGTGAACTTTGAATTTGAACCTATTGTCCGTATGACCACTACTTATATTGAAAAGGGGGATCGCCCTTTAAAGGATATCATAGGGGAGATTGAAAAAGGAATATATGTTGATACCATAAACCATGGATCTGGTATGTCTACCTTTACCATAGCACCAGCCAGAGCTTACAAGATTGAAAATGGTAAGATCACAACTCCTGTAAGAGTATCCGTTATAACTGGCAATGTATTTGAGACCTTAGCTGAGGTGGACGCAGTCAGTGAAGACTTTGAACTATTAAGTTTTGTAGGTGGTGGCTGCGGAAAGATGGAGCAATTTCCTCTTCCCGTAGGTTTTGGAGGCCCCTATACTAGAGTGAAGAAGTTAAATGTACAGTAGGATTTAAGTGAACTAATGATAAGAGGCCACAGGTTAGATGTGATATAGAGTAGCGGGAGGTATGAAGATGCAAAAAGAATTTATAACTATAAGAGAAAAAGAAACGGCTGTTAAGATACAAAACACTAAAATAAATGCTATACGCACCAAGGATATTACAAAGAAAGGCGTTAGGGTATATAAGGATGGTAAAATTGGAATATCGGGGGCAATAGGGGACATTTCGGATGAGATTTTAGTTGATAATGCCATAGAAAATTTAAGTGCCAATATTTCATATCCTTATAACTTATCAGGAGATCTTAAGGATCATAGGGACTACAGCAAAGAAAAAATAAGCAGTAATGAACTTGTGGAGTTGTCAGAAAAGATACTTAAAAAATTGAGAAAAGAGTATTCCGATTTTGATTTTAGCGAAAGGATAAATACTAAGGAAATAACCTATGCTATGAAAAATACTCAAGGACTAGATCTTGAATACAAAGATGCATATATGTCCTTGGGACTTATATTAAAGGAAAAGAAATCAGCCAATGTTTTTGATGGATTCTTGCAATATTATGGCAGAACCTTTGATTTGGATAAATTCTGGGAATTCAATGAGGAATTATTAGTTGCTTATCGTAAAGAAGTGCCCCTTCCAGAGGGTGAAACTTTGCCGGTTTTTATGCTTGAGTTCTATGAGTTGGAAAATTTTGTGTCCCGTTCCTTAAATGGTGAGCTGTATGCCACTGGCAGCTCCCTCTTTAGCAATAAAATAGGGGAACAGCTCTTTAATGAGAAAATTACCATTCAGCAGAATAGGGATCCTAGATATAGTCCACAACCCTTCTTTGATATGGAGGGTGTAGTTCTTGAGGGAGATGCTTATAGTTTAATCGAAAAGGGCAGGTTAGTAAATGTATATACAGACAAAAGAACCGCTCATACCTATAACTTGCCTCATACTGGAGCAGCATCAGGAGCTTATGACGGTATGCCTACTCTTTCAAGGGCTCCTCTAAGATTCGTTGTTGATTCTCATGATATAAAGGCAGCCTTAGATGGGCAAATGGCAATACTGGTAGCGGTTAGTTCTGGTGGAGACTTTACGGCCGATGGTGGTTTTGCGGCTCCTGTTCAAGTAGGATTTTTGTTTGACGGACAGCACATTATAGGGAAGTTGCCTGAGTTTACAATGCGATCTCACTTATATAAACTTCTGGGAGAGGATTATATAGGGACATTCCCTAACAAACACCTTTATATAGGGGAAGGGACATTACTTCAGGGATATTATATGGATATAGTAAGATAGGATTGATTAAAGAATTAGAATAAATGGGCAAAAAAATAGGAAGTAAAGGTACGGGATACAAAGGTACAGTAAATAAAGGCATAGATTAAAGGGGATAGATTTCCACCATCTATCCCCTTTCCCATCTAATACTCTTCTCTAAGTCCAAATTCTGCAGATTCTACCCATTCAATTGGACGACTGACATGAGAAACGATATCTTCCAATATAGAATAATGGGTTTCCTCTTCTTTTATTAGAAATTCAAAGACTTCCTTATCCTGTTCATCAGTGGCTTCAGCCAGCATTTCTTTATAGAGTTCAATAGCCTCTTTTTCTTTTTCCATGGCTAAGAGATAGACATCTACTGGTTCCAGGATTTCTTTAATTGAACTATAGAAATCTTCAGCCTGCTCGAATATATTTTTGTACTCAGAATAGGATGTGGTATCTGATAATTCAGGTGTCAAATGGTTAAGCCTGTCCTTCAGGATGTTAGCATGTTTTCTTTCATCTTTGGCAAGTGTAAGAAACACAGTATGTAGATTAGTGTTTTTATGTTTCTCAGCCTGCTCCATATAATATTTTTCCCCGTCAAGTTCCATTTTTATGGCGAACTCTATTGAACGCATATATTCCTCCCCCTTTACGAAATCATTGTACTTTATTCTATACCACTATATTAAATTGCTAATCATAAAAATCACTTTATGAATTATATTCGGAGATAATAATCATTTTATCTATTTTGCCGCTTTTCGCGGTTAAAATCAAAACAAATAGATTGCTAAACATTGAAGGATTTTTCACAATAAAAAATCAAGAGTATCTACTTAATGATGTTTATGCAATAACAAACTTGCAATATATAAGGTTCTCTATGAGTTGTTGAATGGTCGAAGGGCTAACAAGATCGGCAAAATATTGATACCTGTATAACAAAATGCAAGATAGCAACATAAAAGATTGCAATAAAAATATCTATTCTTGCAATTGATAATAAATTCTGATATCATTAAATTACAAAAAGGAAAAGCGACAAAGAAAAGTGTTTTGTAAGTTCTTATAATAAATAAGTCAAAGCCAGATGAAAAATGAAAAGATTGGAGGGCTCATAATGCTACGAATAATACTTTACCTTGCAGTGGCAGTAATAGGTTTAACTTTAGGTTTTTTTGTAGAAAATCGCAACAAAAACTATCACGACTTTGTAATACGCCAACATAAGTTTCAGGACGAACAATACGATCGGATTTATGGAAATGGCTAGATAAAAAATATGTTAATATATAAAAAGGCCTGTAAAGGTCTTTTTTTCTATGCTTCGGATATGGTTACAGTTTATGCAAGTATTCTGTCTTTAGAAAAAGAATTGAATCCTGTGGATATAAATGATATTGAAATAGGTGATATGTTCATTATTGGTGATAGCCTAGATCATGCTGAAATAGTAATGAAGGTGACTACTAACTATGGTAATAAAAGATATCATTACTAGCTCAATTTGATATGATGGTATACCGGACTCAGATACTGATAAATCCAATATAAACACAAGCACTTTATCATAGGATATGATATACTATGAGTGATAGACTTTACAAAAACAATTCGTTTAGTAAAGGTTATGGAGGAAATGTTAACAGCCATAGAAATTATAACAAGCTAGATCGGTGAATAATGAAAAAATATAAATTAAGTGGATCGGTGTCAGATATGAAAATTAAAGAATACAACAAACTAGTAAGAGATAAAATTCCTGAAATCATAAAAAAATCAGGGAAGCAGATTGTTGTTACCAAAGCAAGCGGTGATCAACTTCTATCTTTTCTAAAGCAAAAACTTAAAGAGGAATTAGAAGAATATAGTCAAAGCGGTGATATAGAAGAGTTAGCAGATTTAGTAGAAGTAATATATGCAATACTGGAACATAAAGGCATATCCCAGGAGGAATTTCACAAGGTTAGGCAAGAAAAAAATGATAGAAGAGGAGCTTTCAAAGAGGGTCTAGTACTTAAGAGGATAATAGAAGAATAATTTTACTTTTTATGAGGGGTTAGCAATGGCAAAGGATATGATTACAACAGGATATGTAAATAAAGGTTCTGAAGAGTTGTTTGTAGAGATTTTTTGTGATGTTTTTGGACCAGAAAGGAGCCAATACCTGTTTGTACAATATCCATTCACAGACATTTATGGGAATCATAGATTTATTGACTTTGCTCTTGAAAGCGAAGATGAAAAAATTGCTATTGAAGTGGATGGAGAAACATATCACAATCCTAGTAAAGTATCTAGAAATAAATATTATGATGACTTACTTAAGCAAAACAGTTTGGTGTATCAGAATTGGAAGGTTTATAGATGGACTTATTCCCAACTGAAGAATCAACCCGATAAGGTAAAGGACGAAATGCTCACCTTTTTCGGTGAACTTCCTATATTTAAAATGATTGACGATTATCTTCCAAAGCAAAAAGGGAAGGTAATAGAGCTTAAGCAACACCAACAAGATGCTTTATGTAATCTGCAGAAGATGCGAGAAGAGGGAAATAGCATAGCTCTTTTATACCATGCTACAGGAACTGGAAAAACAGTCACAGCGGTTTCGGATGCCAAATCTTTTGGAAAGAGAACTCTTTTTATTGGACATACTAGAGAGCTTATCTTTCAAGCAAAGAAAACTTTTGAGGAGTTATGGAAAGATAAAAAAATAGGAATTTATATGGCGGAACAAAAGGAAAAGGATGCGTATGTAGTATGTGGGAGTGTTCAGAGCATATCACAAAATATAGAAGAATTTGATCCTGATGAGTTTGGTTATATTATTATTGATGAGGCACATCATGGAACAGCAAATACATATAGAAAGATACTATCTTACTTTAAACCTGATTTTACATTAGGATTAACGGCTACTCCGTATAGGACAGATGGAGAGGATTTATTAGAAATATTCCAAAATATAGCTCACAAATTGGACTTGAAAACTGCAGTAGAGATAGGAGTGCTTGTGCCAATTCGGTGTATAAGAGTGAAAACCAATATAGACATTTCTGATGTGAGAATAAATGGAATTAAGTACAATAGCCAAGACCTAGAATCTAAACTATTTATACCTGAGCGAAACAATATAATAGTCAATACATATTTAGAGTTCGTTAAGGATAAGAAGACTGTAATTTTCTGTGCATCAGTTAAACACGCTAAATTAATTGCTGATATGTTAAGTGAAAGGAATGTTAATGCTGAAGCGGTATCTGGTAGTATGAAGAATACAGAAAGAAAAAGAATATTGAATCATTATGAAAATGGAGATATTAATGTGCTTTGTGCTTGTGATCTTCTAAATGAAGGATGGGATAGTCCCAATACAGAGGTTCTATTTATGGCTAGACCAACCATGTCTAAAACTCTATATACACAACAATTAGGCAGAGGGATGAGATGGTCTAAAGGTAAAGAATATCTAATGGTATTTGATTTTATTGACAATGCTAACCTTTTTAACGTTCCCTATTCATTACATAGATTGTTTAATATAAGAGAATACAGACCCGGAGAATATGTTTTAGCCCCTGAAAACAAGAGGGAACTAGAGAAGGATTTAATAGCTAGGGGTGAAAAACCTTTAGTATATTTGGATTTTCCAGTAGATGTAAAAGATTATGAGATAGTTGAGCTTTTTAACTGGCAAGAAGAGGTTAAAGGGATGATTTCTCAAATGGAATTTGTCCGTATGGTAGACGTACAGTCAGAAACCATAGATAGATATATAAGAGAATCAAAAATTATTCCTGATTTAGAAATACCAATGGGACAGAACAGAACCTTTAAATATTTTAAAAAAGAAAAAGTGTATGCATATGCAGAAAAATTTGGATGGGAATTGATAACACCAGCAAATATGAAAGATAAGTTTATGGATATGGTAGAGAGGATGGACATGAGCTATTCCTATAAGCCTGTTTTATTAAAAGGGATTTTTGAACATATGGATAATAAAGGCAGAGTCAGACTAGAAGATTTAGTAGATTATTTTATAGATTATTATGAGACGAGAAGGGAACAAGGGCTTGTTGTAGAAAAAAGGCAATGCTTATATTTGAGAGATTACACGAGAAAAGAAGTAGAAAGAAATATATTATCTAATCCTTTTAAACGTTTTGAAGACATGAATTTTATGAGAAAATCCAAGGATTTAGAATACATAGAGCTTAACAGGCATATCTTGAAAAGACTCAAGGATGAAGAAATAGAATGGATAAAGGTACATTGTGATAGGAAATTGAAGGAATATTTCGGAGAATAGTTTAGTTAAGCTCAATAATTTGGAAAGATTACACATTTAAAGATAGACATATAAGGAGCAAGCACTTATGGCATTTAATCAAATACCATGGCTTTACATTATTATCATCAACATAATAGCTTTTATTATGATGGGAATAGATAAATCAAAATCTAAGAAAGGAGCATGGAGAATATCAGAGCGTACTCTCTTTGCTATAGCTTTCTTTGGCGGCTCTGTGGGCATATTAGGAGGAATGCATGTATTTCGTCATAAGACTAGGCATGCAAAATTTACATGGGGAATTCCTCTGATAATAATCGGGCAGTGGCTATTATTAACATTAGCAGATTTATTTATCTCATAGTATATTTTACTTCTTTGCAATTTCCCAAAGATACAGGGATGCTACTGATCCATAGGGAGAATACCTTTTTCTGTATTCTTCAAATTGCTCCCTACTTAACTCTTCCAGCCCATATAGGGTCATCATACCCCGCCTGATACCGAAATCTCCCCAGCTAACCACATCAAGTCGCTGCAGTGAAAAAATCAGCATCATCTCTGCTGTCCATACGCCCACACCCTTCAGGGAGGAGAGACATTTAATAACTTCTTGGTCAGGGAGAGTATAGAGCTCAGAAAGATTCAATTGCCCTTCTACTACTGCTTGGGCTACACCCTTTATATAGCTAACCTTTCGGTAAGAGATACCACATTCTTGGATTTCTTGGTTTGTAGCTTTTACAATTATATTTGGATTTATCTCAGTGAATCGCTCCAGCATCCTCTTCCATACAGTGGATGCACAAAACAATTTAATTGGATCAGTGTGCAATAGGTCGATTAGAGAATTCTACTTATGGTATAATTAAATGAGAATACATCATTTTTTTAAAAGAAAAAAGTAAAACTAGGAGTAGCTCATGAAAGAAAGTACATATAGGAAAGCAAAGTTTGATGAAAGCAGTCAAATATTTAGATGCCCTATTTGCAAAGAGAAAATGGGAGTCCATGAGTTTAAGGACATGGTTTGTGGAAAAGGGCATAACTTCAATATTGCAAGAAAGGGATATATAAATTTCTTATTAAAAGCTGTTAAAACCGACTATGATAAAGACATGTTCCATTCTAGAAGCATAATACATGGTAGTGGCTTTTTTGATCCCTTGTTGGATACGCTAAGCAATTCAATTATTAATGGGATTCATAAAAAGGATTTAAGTGAAGTTAATATACTGGATGCTGGTTGTGGCCATGGTTCACATATTGGGCAAATTATAGGGAATCTGCGTCAAAGAATAGATAAGGATATTAAAGGTTTTGGAGTAGATATATCAAAAGAAGGTATAACGCTGGCTTCAAAGCAGTATTTTGATATATTGTGGTGTGTGGCAGACCTGACCAACCTTCCTTTTGCTAGCAGGGGTTTTGATGTAATACTAAATATTCTTTCACCTGCAAACTATGATGAATTTTATAGAGTATTAGAGGATGATGGGATACTTATTAAGGTTGTTCCTGGGAAGGATTATCTAAAAGAATTGAGGAATATATTTTATGAAGGGACAGAAAAACAGGAGTATTCCAATGATGAGGTAGTAAAACTCTATAGCAAAAAGTTTAAAGTTCTAGATATAATAGAGTTAAAATATATTCACAGGATAGATAAAGAGGTTTTAATTCACCTTATACGTATGACTCCTTTATCCTGGATGGTTACCCATGAGAAAATAAAAAAAGCTAAGGATATGAATATTGATAATATAGGTGTAGAGTTTTTGATTATTATTGGGAGAAAGGGGTAGGGTATAGGTATGAACCTTGATGAGCTTTATGAAAAGGCTAAGTCCCTAATAAATCCACGCAGACTTTCAGATGATGCAGAGGCTGGAGGAGTGGGGAGCGGCTATTTTAACCCAGTCTGGAAATGTATACACAGGAGTATGTATTGATACAGCATGCTCCATGGGTTTTTGTGCTGAACATGCTGCGGCAGCAGCCATGATCACTGCTGGAGAGAGTCGTGTTCTTAAGATGGTTGCAGTAGGTAGTAAGGGTAGGGTCCTACCCCCTTGTGGACGTTGCCGTGAGTTTATAGGTCAGCTCAATGATGACAACTTTAAGGCTGAAATAATGGTGGGAGAAGGCAAGATTGTAGCCCTAAAGGAACTTTTACCCTATGATTGGCGGGATAGTTTAACAAAGGAAGAATAATAAAACAAATAATATGGGGAGGATGATAAAATGAAGGTTATGGTATTTTTAGCTAATGGATTTGAGGAAGTGGAAGCTTTAACAGTGGTGGACTATTTACGGAGAATGGATATAGAAGTGGATACAGTTTCCATTACTCAAGATAAGCTAGTAAAGGGATCCCATGATATTTCTGTATTAGCTGACAGGACCATAGATGAGGTTAACAATGTGGATTCATATGATGGAGTTGTTATTCCGGGAGGATTGCCTGGTGCGACTAACCTTAGAGACAACCCTAGAGTAATAGAGATTGTAAAGAAAGCAGACAATAACAAGAAACTTGCAGCGGCAATATGTGCTGGGCCCATAGTGCTGGAGAGAGCTGGTGTTATAGAAGGCAAGAAGGTTACCTCCTATCCAGGATTTGAAGACCAGCTAACTAGTGGCATATATCAGCAAAAAAAGGTGGTTAGGGATCAGAATATTATTACAGCAAGGGGACCTGCTTTGGCTGTAAACTTTGCTATAGAGATAGTGAAATATCTCCTGGGACAAGAAAAGGCAGATGAATTGAAAAAAGGTATATTATACACAGACTAAAATAAAAGGTGGTGGCCATTATCAAGTTTCACAAGGATATTTTCTATGGGATAAAGGATGAGAAAATAATCCAGGTAATGGGGTCTATACCCAGGGAGCTTTTTGTTCCAGACAGATTAAGGGATAGTGCCTATTTAGATAATGCCTTACCTATTGGGTTTGGCCAGACCATATCCCAGCCATCATTAGTAGCCTACATGACCCAGCTTTTGAAACTAACAGGGGATGAAAAAGTACTGGAGATAGGCACTGGTTCAGGATATCAAACAGCATTATTAGCTAAACTGGCCAAACAAGTATATACAATTGAAATAGTCGAGGGCCTTTATAAGAAAGCAAAGGAAACTCTAAGAGGATTAGATATTAGCAATGTTGAATTTAAGCTGGGCAGCGGATACCAAGGGTGGGAGGAGCATGCACCCTTTGACAGAATTATTATAACTGCTGCCCCTCCTCAAATTCCTTCTAAGTTATTGAAGCAGCTTAAAGATGATGGACGGATGGTGGTTCCAGTAGGTCCACAACATCAAACTCAGGTTCTTAAGCTAATAGCAAAAACTGAAGATAGCTTTATTGAGAAGGATACCCATTATGTGAGGTTTGTACCCATGGTGAAGTAAAGTGATTAGTATGGCAGCAATAGCTATAATTATAGAGCTAATTGCTGTCATTCTTTTTTTATATTAATTATATTTAATAGAATCCAGCAGTTTTATGAAAAAACGTAGATGGAATTTCTATTGATTGTAAAGTCAGGTTTGGATAAATAAGTATATCCTTTGGAGAATGGGTTTTGACTTATTAAACAAAATATTAATTGGGTTGTAGTAAAAATTTATTGAGAAACGATAAATCATATGATAAAATTAAGCCAATAAGAATTAAATGAGGTGATTTTAGTGAAAAGGGAAACCTTCCTATTAAAAGCAGTTATTTTTGCTGTTGGATTTCCAGTTCTAGTATTGTGCATAATTGGGATTCCTTGGTTAGTTAAAAATCCTGTAAGTCCAGGTTATGCTCATATACTATATCCCATTGTAATAGGCATCTATATATCAGTGATACCCTTTTATATAGCACTGTATAATGCTCTTAGACTTTTGGGGTATATTGACAAAAACATTGCTTTCTCTAATTTATCTGTAAGTGCTTTAACCAATATCAAGTATTGTGCAATTATAATAAGTATCACGTATGCCGTTATAATGCCATTTTTTTATCTCTTAGCTCAAAAAGAGGATGCTCCGGGTCTAATGATATTAGCCATGGTGCCCCTGTTTGCTTCCGTAATAATTGCAGTCTTTGCTGCTTTACTGCAGAAACTGTTACGTAATGCCATAGCCATAAAAGAAGAAAATGATTTAACTGTGTGAGGTGAATAATATGGCAATTATAATCAATCTTGATGTGATGCTGGCTAAGAGAAAGATGAGTGTCACGGAACTTTCCGAGAAGGTTGGAATAACCATGTCTAATATTTCTATATTGAAAAATGGGAAGGCAAAAGCCATTCGACTGTCAACCTTGGATGCTATTTGTAATGCTTTAGACTGTCAGCCTGGAGATATTCTAGAATATAGAAGTGATAAGGAATATTATCAGGATCAGGAGAAATAGCTTATGGGACTAACTTCATTCATTTTTTTGCCTTAAGCTGCCTCCAAAGATTAGCGGAACAATATTTATATCAACCTGGTTTATGGCGTGCGCCATTGGAATTATTTCTGCTTTTAGAGAATACAGCAATAATATAGTCATTGCTGTATTTTTTTGGCTTATCAATCATTGAACTTATAATGAGCTTTCTATTGCTTTTAATTGGATGTATGTAGACTGAATAATAAATTACCAGACATATTGAAAAAGTGCAAGTTTTTCTAAAATTATGATGATATAATCTGTATAACACTGGATATATTGTCAGACTAAAATGAATATAATCAGCAAGAAATTGTTTTCAAAGGGGGAGAAAGTTTTGATAATTATTGGTGAAAAAATCAATACCAGCCGTAAGGCTATTAGACCGGCGGTGGAAAACAAGGACACAGCTGTAATTCAGGATTTAGCAATAAAGCAGGTAGAGTCTGGCGCTCATTATATTGATGTAAACTGCGGTACTTTCCCTTTTCAAGAGCCTGAACTTCTTGAATGGCTGGTAAATACAGTGCAGGAAGTAGTGGATGTTCCCTTGTGCATCGACACGCCGAATCCAGAAGCTTTGGAGCGGGCACTTAAGGCAAATAGAAACGGCAAACCCATCATCAATTCCATTACAGCAGAAAAGGAAAGGTACAATTCTATTTTCCCATATGTATTAGAATACAACACTTCTATTATAGCCTTGTGCATGGATGATTCAGGTATGCCTGAAACGGCGGATGACAGATTGAGAATAGCAGAAAAACTTATTGAATCCATGACAAAGGAAGGCGTAAAACTGGAAGATATATACATAGATCCCTTGGTGCGTCCTGTAGGTACAGGATCTCACTACGGGCTGGTTGCCTTGCAAACTATTGAAAAGATAATGAATGAATTCCCAGGTATTCACACAACCTGCGGATTAAGCAACATATCCTTTGGTATTCCAGCTAGAAAGCTTATAAATCAGGCCTTTTTGGTTATGGCAATAGGAGCAGGACTAGACAGTGCCATACTTGATCCAATGGACAAAAAGCTTATGTCATTTATATATGCTGCTGAACTATTACGAGGTAAAGACGATTTCTGTATGAATTATTTAACTGCTTACAGAGAAGGAAAGCTGGAGAGTTAACTTGGCTTTGCAAATAGGGTGATGGTGGTGAAATAATGGCTTCTGTACTGGTAATAGGGGGCGGTTTGGCCGGATGTACGGCAGCATTGGAGCTGGCACAAAATGATAGAAATGTAATTATTGTAGAAAAATCAGTGACCATAGGTGGAAAAGTAAGAAGTTACGGTTGCAAGGCTACAGACCGCTGCAACAGGTGTGGCCTCTGTCTGGTGGGAGACTTGTGGGATCAGGTAGAAAGACATGAAAATATAGAAATACTTACCGGGGCACAAGTGGTGGATATTATGGGAACAAAAGGAAGGTTTACTGTTATTGTCAAAACCCATGGATATGTTGATACTATATCCAATCTTGACCATATAGTAGTGTCTACAGGTTTTGATGAATTTGCTACCCTGTCCTCCGGTAGTTTGGAATTTGAAGAAAGCAAATATATAATCACTGGCAGTGAGCTGGAAAGATTATTATCTAATAGAGGAAAGTACCATCTTTTCCCTAACCCTCCAGCCAGTGTAGGCTTTATACAGTGTTTTGGCTCCAGGGATATTCAAGAGAAGGCAGCCTACTGCTCAAGGATCTGCTGCGGTTATTCCATAAGGGCCGCCAAAGTGTTTCGTGAGTATTATCCTGATATTAAGATAACTTTTTTCTATATGGATTTTCAGGAAGTTGAGGGACAGGACTGTTTTGATGACCTGATCAGGGACAATTTTGAGTTTATAAGGTGCAGGCCAGTTAGTATAAAGGCCGGAAGGCCCAATCTTATTTTATATGAAGATCCAGAAGATCACAGCCTTGTTGAAGAGAGTATGGATCTACTGGTACTCTCCGAAGGTATCTATCCTTCCCGCGACTTTGAAAATCTGGCAGAGGTTTGCAGGCTGGGTTTGAACGAGAACGGATTTTTGAAATATATTGAAAACCCAAGGCAGAGCGGTATATATTTAGCTGGGTGTGTTGCTGGCCCCAGGAGGATTGAGGAGGTATATGCCCAATCCTTGCAGGTGGCTAGAGAGATTTGCGGAGGGATTTTATGAATGTTGCAGTTATAGGAAAAAGCCGGATCAATCCTTTTTTAACAGATCAATTGAAGGCTAAAGGTTTTGAAGCGGTTTTATTTGAGGATATAGATAGTATAAAAGGATTTGAAGGACAGAAAGGTAAGTTCCTTATAAAAACCAATGAGGAGAAAATTGAAGCCGGATATATTATACTCACCCAGCAGGCTGAATGGGTAAGCCCTAAATTAAGCCCCAAACTGGCTTGTTCTCCTTATTCTTTGCTTGATATAAGCCAAAAGGAAACTGGTGATTTTATTAAAGATCATGGCAGACCTGTTGTTATAGTTTTAGATTATCCGGCAGAATCCGCGGCAGTAATGACTTCTATTGCTCTTGAAAAAGGGCTGGCTCTGGCAGCAAAGAAAAAAAGGGTCTTTTTCCTGGCCAGATTTCTAAGGACTGCAGGAGAGAAACTAGAAAAATTGTATAGGGAAGCCAGGAATTCCGGTATTACTTTTATAAAATACAAAAAGTTATCCTTTGACTATAATGACCATAATGGCATATGTACAGTTAAGGTTTGGGATGACTATGGGATGATAAGTATAGATACCGGCGCACTTATAATGGGGGATAGCATTGTTCCGGGGTCGAAAATTGATAAAATTGCCGAACTTATGAGACTAAGGCGGGATGATACAGGCTTTATTGGTGGTGATAATACCTGGATTTATCCTACATCCACCAATATAAAAGGAATATATGTTATAAATAATATTTGCGGAATACCCCTTAGAGACGATGCCCTGTCCCAAATAGCTTATACCATTTCAGCAATAAAGAAAGAGATGAAGGAACCGGCAAGTCATAGGTATGTAGAGGTGGATGCCAGCAAGTGCGCTTTTTGTTATACCTGTTGGCGTATCTGTCCTCATGCTGCCATGACACCGGATTTTGATAAAGAAGAACCGGTAATGAAAAACCTTAATAAGGCCTGCAATTTATGCGGTATTTGTGTTTCCCTATGTCCTGCAGGTGCCATAACTATTACAGGTAACTTAGATGAAAAACTAGAACAAGTAGATTCCCTTTCAAAAACATCAGATTCAAAAACATTAAAGATATTGTGCTGTGAAAAGTCGGCAAAGATTGCACTTGACAAGATAAAGGATATATACAGTAGAAGTTTTGAGCAAATGGACGTTTCTGCGGTATCATGCGGTGGAGAGGTAAAGGCTGCGAAGATCATTTCTTTGCTAAAGCAATATGAAAAGGTACTTGTGGCAGTATGTGTAGATGATGCTTGTAAGCATTTTGATGGCAACAAAAGAGCGTACAAACAGGTGGTAAGGGCCTGTGAGCTGTTAAAGGCAGCGGGGCTGGATGAAAACCGGGTACAGTATATTAAGGTGTCCCATGCCATGCCCAGGGTAATGGCCGACACCATAAGTGAGATATTGTAAGATACAAGCTGGATGTTAGGGGGGCATTATTTTGATAGTAGCTCAGCAAAAACCTATAGAAGAAATTATCTCATCCCTAGAGGGATACAAAAATATTTTGATAGCGGCATGTGGGACCTGTGTTACCGTATGTATGGCAGGCGGTGAAAAGGAGGCCATGGAGCTGACCGCACTGCTGGAAGTTAAAAATAAGGAGAATAACAGACCAGTAAATATAAAGGTAGTAACCCTTAAAAGGCAGTGTGATATGGAATTTTTCGATGATATTGCAGATGATGTTAACAATGCCCAGGTTATACTGTCCATGGCCTGTGGTGCCGGTGTTCAATTTATTGCGGAGCGGTTTTCTCATAAGCCAGTACTTCCAGGTTTAAACACTCAGTTTATGGGTGTGACACGTGATGTTGGTGTATGGACAGAGATGTGCCAAGGATGCGGCGACTGTATTCTTGAAAAAACAGGGGGCATATGTCCTGTTACCAGATGTTCAAAGAGCAACTTCAACGGTCCCTGCGGAGGTTCGGCTGGAGGAAAGTGTGAGATCAGCCCTGATATTGATTGTGGGTGGCAGTTGATTTATGACAGGCTCAAGACCTTGGGAAGGCTGGATAAGCTTTATGAAATAACTGAGGTTAGAGACTGGAGAAGCAGTCGCGACGGGGGACCAAGAAAAGTGGAAAAGAAGGATATGATGCTATGATGGATAATAAAAGTCATTTGCAGAGAGTTCTTGAAGCCGGACATTTTGCGGTTAGTGCCGAGATAGGGCCGCCCATGAGCGCCAATGGGGAATTTGTAAGAAAAAAAGCCCGTGCTTTAAAGGGTTTTGTTGATGCTGCCAATGTTACAGATAATCAGACAGCCATGGTAAGGATGTCCAGTATAGCAGCTTCATATTTATCATTACAGGAAGGCGTTGAACCCGTTGTTCAAATGACCTGTCGCGACAGAAATAGGATAGCCATTCAGAGCGACCTTCTAGGGGCTTATGCCCTTGGTTTAAAGAATCTACTGTGTCTGTCGGGGGATCATCAATCCTTTGGCAATCATCCCCAGGCCAAGAATGTATTTGATATTGATTCCATACAGCTGATCCAGGCTCTTAATAGAATGAAGGAAGAAGGCGTGTTCATAAGCGGGAAAACCACCAAGACTCCTGCCAAATTCTTCCTTGGAGCCACTGCCCATCCCTTTGCCGATCCACCAGAGCTTCAAATGATCCGCCTTCATAAAAAGGTAGAGGCAGGAGCCCAGTTTCTGCAAACCCAGGCCATATATGATATGGACAAGTTTGATCGGTGGATGGAAGAGGTAAGAAAGGCAGGAATTCATGAAAAAGCTTATATACTGGCCGGTATACTGGTAAACAAGTCCGCCAGATCTCTAGAGATGACAAGCATGGTAGCCGGTATAGATGTTCCAGGGTATTTAATTGACAGGATGAAAAAGGCTTCAGACCAGGAAGAGGAAGGAATTTCAATTGCTCTGGAACTAATAGAGAGTATTAGAAAAATTCAAGGAGTAAGGGGAATTCATATTATGGCAGTTGGTTGGGAAAGTATTGTTCCCACCCTTATTGAAAGAGCCGGATTACTGCCTAGACCTGATATAACTCAGGTTGATGATAGTACAAAGGAGGGTGCGGACAATGCTTGACTACAAGAGCCTTGATCCAAAATTTAAAGATCAGGTTGCCTCAAGGCCAGGCGGAGAGAAGGTAACCAACTGTTATTTGTGTGGCAGCTGCACAGCCGGATGTCCTGTTAGTAGTATGCGAAAGGAGTATAACCCTAGGCGATTTATGAGGATGATTTTATTGGGTATGAAGGAGGACGTTCTATCGTCGCCGGAGATTTGGCAGTGTACCCAGTGTCATATCTGTGTTGCTCACTGCCCTCAGGATGTTCGTTTCGCTGATATAGTGAGGGTGGTTAGGCAAATGGCTGTAGAAGAGGGATATGTAAATCAAGAGTTGGTCCAAAAAGTTAACCAATTGGATGATGATCTAAGAAGGCAGAGAATACAAAAGATATGTGAGCTTGTTGAAAAGTAGATCCGTTAAATATAACCATTTAAAAAATCCATAAAATTTAAGAATCCATACAAATACTATTTGGAAGGATGCTAAAATATTATGAAAAAACCTGTACTTGTTCTGGGGGGAGGTATTGCAGGTATTCAAGCCTCCCTGGATCTGGCAGAGATGAATATTCCCGTATTTTTGGTTGAGAAAAGTCCCAGCATTGGGGGAAGGATGGCACAGCTGGATAAGACATTTCCTACCAATGACTGTTCAGCCTGTATTTTAGCTCCAAAAGTTACTTCCTGTTATAACCATCCCCTTGTTAAAACCTTTACCTGGAGTGAATTGTTAGAAATTAAAGGAGAGGCACCAAACTTTACTGCAGTAATCAAAAAGAAGGCACGGTTTATTGATGAAGACCTGTGTATAGGCTGTAGTGCATGTACCAGAAGGTGTCCCGTGACAGTTAAAAATGAGTTTGACATGGGATTGGGTGACAGGCGTGCAGTATTTAAGCCCTATGCCCAGGCAGTCCCTAATATAGTGGCCATTGAAAAAAAGGGTACATCGCCCTGCAAATACGGCTGTCCCGCACACATGGATGCCAATGGATATGTGGCACTGGCTGGGCAGGGTAGGTTTGATGATGCCTTAGAACTTATTAGAAGGACCACACCTTTTGCAGGAGTACTGGGCAGAGTGTGTTCAGCACCATGTGAGTCCAGATGCTACAGGCAGCATGTAGATTCTCCTGTTGCTCTTGCATCTATTAAACGTTTTCTTGCGGATAATGAAGTAAAAGAGGGCAAAAGCCCTAAGGTTAAATTTAAAGCAAAACCCAGAGAAGAGAAAGTAGCAGTTGTGGGTTCAGGGCCGACGGGGCTAAATTGTGCCTATCAACTAGCAATACTGGGCTATAAGGTAACAGTATTTGAAGCTCTATCTGTTCCGGGGGGAATGCTTCGTGTAGGTATCCCTAACTTCCGTTTGGATAAGGAAGTAGTAGACAGGGAAATTCAAATAATCAAGGATATGGGGGTTGAAATACGCCTAAATACACCCATAGGAAGTGAATTAACCCTGGATGATTTAAGGGAACAGGGATATAAGGCCTTTTTCCTGGCTGTTGGGGCAAACAGGGCCAAAAAGCTTGGAATTGCAGGTGAAGATGATGTTTCAGGAGTAATTACAGCCATAGACTTTCTTCGGGATTTAAATCTGGGTAAACATAAGGGAATAGGACAAAAGGTAGTAGTTGTTGGTGGAGAATATGGCGCCGTTGATTCAGCCCGAGCTGCACTGCGCTTAGGCAGTGATGTTACACTTATTTACCAAGGCAATGAGTCGGATATTGCAGCAAAACCGGAAGAGATTCGACAGGCTATAGAAGAAGGTGTCAAATTTGAATTTTTTACTGATGCCCTATCTATACAAGGGGAAAATGGTGCCATACAGGTTAAATGTATAAGAAAATCAGATGGTTCGGAATTGATTGTTGAGGGAGATACCCTTATTACTGCCGCTGGATTTACTGCTCCTGACACCTTGATATCAAATATTCATAATCCCGATGTCTTTGTCCAGAGCTATCCTGCATCAAGTTCAAAGACTGTAATAGAGGCCATAGCAGAAGGAAACAGAGTGGCAAAAAGCATTCATAATTTTCTTCAGGGCACAAATATTCCCGTAGAACCTTTCCTTTTAGAAGAAACACCTATTGAAAAGGCTGACTTTAAAGCTGGCAAGCCTTTAGATCCTGTAACAGCACCTGTATTAAACAGGGAGGAGAGGATAAGGGGATTTTATGAAGTTAATCTTGGCATACAGACTGCAGAGGAAGCCAGGGAGGAAGCCTTAAGATGTATGAACTGTTCTGTATGTGCTGAATGTAGAGCCTGTGAGAAGGTTTGTCCTCCAAAAGCTATCCGTCATGAACAGCAGGACGAGATATTAAAGATTGAGGTAAGCAGCGTTATACTGGCTGCCGGATATGATCCTGTTGATAATATACCTGGTGAGTTTGGGTATGGTACCTCACCCAATATTGTTACTAGTCTGGAGTATGAGCGAATCCTTTCAGCGTCAGGACCTTATAAGGGCCAGGTTAAAAGGCCTTCTGATGGAAGGATTCCATCAAAAATTGCATTTATCCAGTGTGTGGGTTCAAGGGATGAAAAATGTGATGCAGGCTACTGCTCGGCTGTATGCTGTATGTATGCAGTCAAGGAGGCAATTATCACAAAGGAACATCTGCCCAATGTAGAGATTGTTGATATATTCTACATGGATATGCGTGCGTATGGCAAGGATTTTGATAAATATGTAGATTCTGCAAAAGACAAGTATGGTATCGGGTTTATAAAGAGTAGGATTGCAGATATTTCCGAAGATAAAGCAAGTGAAAACCTGGTTATAAAGTACTGTGATGAAGCAGGCAATATGTCCACTGGTGAATATGATATGGTGGTGCTGTCGGTAGGGCTTAAGCCAAATAAAGAACTACAGGAGCTTTTAGAAAACTCTGGTATAAAGACCGACCACCATGGTTTTAGCTGGACAAATGAAATAGAGCCGCCAAAGACATCAAGGCCCGGAATATTTGCTTGTGGTGCCGCTGCAGGACCCAAGGATATTCCCGAAACCGTAGTGGAAGCCAGTGCAGCAGCATCGGAAGCGTCAAAGCTGGCTGGCAAAACTTACGTGGATAGCAGCCATTACTCCAGGTATTTTAAAGAGCAGGAGGAAAACTTCATCCGGGATGTTTCTCGTGAACCTGTTCGCATAGGGGTATTTGTATGCCATTGCGGATCTAATATTGGAGGATTTTTAGATGTCAAGGAAGTTGCAAGATATGCAAAAACATTACCCCTTGTGGAGTATTCCAGGGACTATCTGTATGCTTGTTCCGTAGACACCCAAAAAACCATTGCTGAGACAATAAAAAGAAATAAATTAAATAGGGTTGTTATAGCATCCTGTACTCCTAGAACTCATGAACCTCTTTTCCAGGAGGTACTTGCCAGGGCTGGTTTAAATCCCTATCTGGTAACCATGGCCAACATAAGGGATCAATGCTCATGGGTTCATATGGAGAAATATGAAGAGGCTACCGAGAAGGCTAAGGATCTGGTAAGGATGGCAGTGGCAAGAATCACCTTTGCTAAGCCTCTGACCAGACAGCAGATAGATGTGACAAAAGAGGCCTTGGTAGTGGGAGGAGGTATGGCTGGAATTACGGCAGCACTTGAAATGGCGGGTATGGGATATAAAACCTACCTAGTAGAAAGGTCTGACAGGCTGGGTGGAAATGCGGCAAAGCTGGCCCTGTCCCCAACTGGGAGATATTACAGCCCTTATATACACAAATATATCCATGATGTAATGAACAACCCCCTTATTGAGGTGCTTTTAGATACTGAGATTGAGGAAATTAACGGTTATGTGGGTAACTTTACCACAAAGTTAAAGGTTAGAGACCAGATGAGGACCATTAAACATGGTGTAGTGATTGTTGCTACAGGTGCCAGGGAGGCAAAGCCAAGGGAGTACTTATATGGTAAGCACAATAGTATTATCACTCAAATGGATCTGGAAGGCCGGATACTGGCTGGAGAGCTTGATGTAAACAATATAAAAAATGTTGTTATGATACAGTGCGTAGGTTCTAGGGATAAAGAGCGGCCATACTGCAGTAGGGTATGCTGCAATCAGGCTATAAAGAATGCCATGATACTTAAGCAAATGAATGAAGATATAAATGTAACAATTGTGTACAGAGACATTCGTTCATATGGTTTAAATGAAACAAACTACCGCAGAGCCAGGCAGGCCGGTGTTCAATTTATCCATTATGAACCTGAAAGAAAACCAGAGCTTGTATTAAGGGATGAAAAAGTTTATATAAAAGTATACGATCCAATTATAGACAGTACTATAGCCATTGAATCTGATTTACTTGTTCTAAGTGCCGGTATGGAATGCCAGACTGATGATAATAAAAGACTAGGTCAACTACTTAAGGTGCCCCTAAATCAGGAAGGCTTTTTTCTGGAGGCCCATGCAAAGCTAAATCCTGTTGATTTTGCTACAGAAGGTGTATTTCTGTGCGGTCTTGCCCATGGTCCAAAGAATATGAAGGAGAGTATTAGCCAGGCCAAGGCGGCTGCAGCCCGAGGGGCTACCATTATATCAAAGGATAGGCTGGAGACCGAAGGAACCGTAGCCAGAGTATCAGAAAATGACTGTACAGCTTGTGGTACCTGTGAAAGGGTATGCCCCTATAAGGCCATTGCCGTTGAAGAATTTCAAATTAGAGACGGGATTGTAAGGCATGCGGTGGTTAACCCTGTCTTGTGCAAGGGTTGTGGTACCTGCTCAGCCGCCTGCAGATGCGGTGCCATAGATGTAAATGGTTTTGCCGACAGACAGGTGCTGAGTGAAATAGATATGCTTATTTCCAGTCTCTAGAATGGAGGTTAATATGGCTCAACAACAAGTTACAATGGACAATAAAAGCAGTTTAGATAAATGGGAACCTAAAATAATAGCTTTTCTGTGTAACTGGTGTAGCTATGCCGGGGCTGACTTGGCGGGTACCAGTAGACTTCAGTACCCGCCAAACATTAGAATTATTCGGCTTCCCTGCTCAGGAAGGGTTAACCCCCTATTTATTATAAAAGCTCTGACCAGTGGTGCTGATGCTGTTATGGTATCGGGATGCCATCCTGGTGATTGCCACTATCTTGCGGGAAACATGTATGCCAGAAGAAGGTTCGTTATGCTAAAGAGGCTTCTGGCCACTGCCGGAATTGAGCCTGACAGGGTACATTTTACATGGGTTTCCGCATCCGAGGGCAATCGCTTTGCCCAAGTTGTTGATGAAGTTGTTAGCAGGGTGAAAAAGCTGGGTCCAAATAGAATAGCAGGTGATAGAGATGAGCTTTAAAAAGCAGGAAAATCAAATGATTGAGGTTTGCACAAGGTTGCTGACAGAGGGCGAAGTGGATGTGGTAATAGGCTTTAGCTCGGATCAATTAGGTGGCTGTGCTATTCCTTCCTTTATCAGAAAACCTTTAGATGTCAAGGATTTGAAATGGGATGATACCTGCACTCCTAATCTAGCCAAATATGTAATTGAAAGGAAAGAAAAAGTGGCCATAATAGCTAAGCCCTGTGATGCCAGAGCCCTGGTAATGTATCAGATTGAAAACCAGATTGATAGAAATCATGTATATATCATTGGTATGGAATGCCCTGGAATGAAGTTAAGTGATGGCACACCTGCACCAGGATGCCAGGAATGCACTGTCAGAACCCCTCCCATTTTTGATATATTAATTGAGGCTGACAAGATACAGACTTTTGAAGTATCGGAATTGTCAAGTAACCGGGAAAATAGCAAGACCAGCTTTGTGGAAAGTTCTATGGAATGGGAGCTGGAGGATAGGTTAAAGAGATTTCAGGATGAAATGCAAAAATGCATTCTATGCTTTTCATGCAGGCAGGCCTGTTATGGATGCTATTGTAAAACCTGTTTTATTGAAAGAGATGTACCCAACTGGCTGCCTCAAGACCTGGATATATCAACAAAGATGATGTTCCATTTAGGGCGGGCAATGCATCTGGCCGGAAGGTGTGTGGAATGCGGCGCCTGCGAGAGGGTATGCCCGTCAGGTGTTAAGATTCGATATTTAATCCAGGAGCTAACGGATTTATGCCATGAACAATATGGTTATAGGGCAGGCATGGATATGAATGAGACACCAGCTATGGCTACATTTAGCTTAGGAGACAGGGAAATAGGGTTTCTTGGGGGTGACCAAAATGAGTCTTGAAGCCATTAGTAAAAAAAGAATCAAGGAGCTGCTGGAATCTTTAGGAGAGGGATATAAGCTGGTAGCTCCTGCCTGGGAAGACGGGAAACTGGTATTTAAAGAAATAAAGAACATGGATGAGATGGTTATAAGCCATGAGCTTCCATATAAGTCACCCAAGGAATTTCTTTTTCCCCAGCTGGAGAGAATGATGTGTTTTGATACTACAGGAGGGGTCACCGTTGAAGATCAGTCGGAGAAAACCATAGTCTTTGGTGTAAAACCCTGTGATCTGGAAGCCCTGAAAGTATTGAAAGCCGTTTTAGCCCAGGGTAAGTTTCATGATGCATGGTTTGTTACCAGAATGGAAAAGACCATTTTTATTGGTATGGGCTGTTCATCAGAGAAGCCGGGCTGTTTTTGTGCCCAAAGGGGAATAAACAGGAAATATTCATCCACCTGTGATGTGTTTTTAAGGGATATGGGAGATCATTATAAGGTGGAAATCATTACTGATAAAGGCAGGTCTTTATTCAATGGCTTAGATTTGAAAAAATTTAAGTTTGAAGAGGTTTCCTACCCGGAAAATATGGCACAAAGTAGCAGGCCAACTGATGAAACACCCCGCCTCCTTGAGATAGATGCAGAGGAAAATGTGGTATTCAACCAGGTAGACTGGGACAGGATAGCTGAAAGATGTTTGGGATGCGGTATATGTACTTATCTATGTCCTACCTGCCACTGTTTTGCGTTCAAGGATGTGAAAGAAAAGGATCTATCAGTTAGATACAGGGTTTGGGACAGCTGTATGTATCCTAAATTCACCCTGCATGCGTCAGGCCATAATCCAAGGTCAACCAAGAAAGAAAGATTTCGCCAGAGGGTGATGCACAAATATGTATATATAAAACAAAACCAGGGATATACGGCCTGTACCGGCTGCGGCAGATGTATTAGAAGCTGCCCTGCTGGAATGAATATAAAAACCGTAGTTTCAGAGATAATGGAGGTATTGGATGAATAATTCATATGTACCTGTTAAGGCTGAGATTATAGAGGTTATTCAGGAGACTTCATCTGATGTTGATATAAAAACCTTCAAGATTAAGCTTGTGGATGATGAGAAAATGGACTTTTTGCCAGGCCAGTTTGTGGAACTGTCCATACCAGGAGTAGGTGAGGCCCCCTTTGGTTTTGCATCGTCCCCTTTAGAAAGGAACTTTTTTGAACTGAGCATTAAAAAGACAGGGCTGGTTACCGAGGCTGTTCATAATTTATGGGCAGGCGCTACGGTATGGATAAGGGGCCCCTTTGGCAACAGCTTTCCTATGGAAGAAATGGAAGGCAGCAATATCCTGCTGATTGCTGGTGGTTTGGGACTTGCCCCCTTAAGACCACTTATACTTTATATGCTGGATGAAAGCAATAGAGACAAATACGGCAGTATTCAGATGCTGCTGGCGGCCAGAAGTAGTAGAGATTTTATTTATACCCGGGATTTTGATCAATGGAAAGAAGTAAAAAATACAGATATAATACTGACTATAGATAATCCAGAGGAAGGCTGGAAGGGCAGGGTAGGATATCCACACATAATAGTTTCGGAGATGGAGTTTGATGTAAATAATACATATGCTGTTCTTTGCGGTCCTCCTATTATGATAAAGTTTGTGTCAGCTAAGCTTGTAGAGCTGGGCTTTCCAGAAAACAGGATTTTTACTACTCTTGAGATGAGGATGACATGTGGTGTAGGTAAATGTGGTAAGTGTAATATCGGTCATAGATATGTTTGTATCGACGGGCCTGTCTTTAATATGGCTCAGCTTTCCCAAATGCCCGATGAATACTAATTTGTATAGATTTATAAAAGACTAAAGTATTTAATATCATAATTATAGCATTGTACTGATTGGTTATTTGTAGTTCTTAGCAGGAAGGTGAGTAAATGGGAAAAGGCTTTTCTACTCCGCCGGAGATTGTCAAAGAGATCATAGATATTGGCTATTATAAGGCCACTTCATCATCTTCTTCCCTTGTTTTACTGGGAATTTTAGCAGGTGCCTTTATAGCATTTGCATCTCAGGGTTCCAACGTTACTATTCACACTATTGAATCCCTAGGCCTTGCTAAAACTTTGGCAGGTGCCTTGTTTGCAGCGGGTTTGATAATGGTCGTTATCGGTGGAGGGGAGTTGTTTACTGGGAACACCCTTATTATAGTATCATGCTTGGAGGGAAGGACAAGATGGCGGGATCTATTTAGGAATTGGGTTTTGGTTTATCTGGGAAACTTTATTGGCTCTCTTCTTATCGTATTTTTGATACTGGGTTCAGGACAGTTAAACTTCTCTGACGGCAGCCTAGGGGGATTTACCATTAAGACAGCTGTATATAAAACAGATTTAACTTTTAAAAATGCTTTCTTTATGGGTGTTCTGGCCAACTGGTTGGTCTGTATGGCAGTATGGCTGGCATTGGCAGCTAGGGATATAGCAGGTAAAATTTTGGCTATTTTCTTTCCAATATGGCTCTTTGTCACCTCAGGTTTTGAGCACAGTATAGCCAATATGTATTATATACCCGCTGGAATACTTGCTAAGTCCAATCCGGTATGGGCAAAGGCAGCACTTTCATTGGGAGTGTCAGCTGAAAAAATAGATGGTTTAAACTGGGGAGCATTTCTTTTTAAAAATCTTCTACCTGTCACCTTGGGAAATATCCTTGGGGGTACTTTACTTGTAGGACTTGTATACTGGTTGTGTTATATGCAAAATAGAGGTAATATAAAACATAAAGACTAAATTATAGTGGGAGGATAAAATATGGGGTACAAAAGTGATATTGAAATTGCACAAAGCGTTGAAATGAAACCGATTGAGGAAATAGCTGCAATGCTAGACATCAGTGATGATTTTCTTGAGATGTATGGAAAATATAAGGCTAAGGTGGACTATAATATTTTAAATCAACTTAAGGACAAAGAGGACGGAAAACTTATCCTAGTTACTGCCATTACTCCTACTCCTGCCGGAGAAGGAAAGACCACTACATCGGTTGGTCTGGGAGATGCTCTAAGCAAAATTGGAAAGAAAACTGTTATAGCACTTCGTGAACCTTCATTAGGGCCGGTATTTGGTATTAAGGGGGGTGCTACCGGGGGTGGGTATGCACAGGTAGTGCCCATGGAAGATATTAACCTGCATTTTACTGGGGATATGCATGCTATTGGTGCTGCCAACAACCTTCTTGCGGCAATGCTTGATAATCATATATATCAGGGCAATGAATTAAATATAGATACAAGAAAGATTACCTGGAAAAGATGTGTGGACATGAACGACAGGCAGCTTAGGTTTATTGTCAATGGACTTAATGGACGGGTAAATGGTGTCCCAAGAGAAGACGGTTATGACATTACCGTTGCCTCAGAAATTATGGCTATTTTATGTCTGGCAAACGATATTGATGATTTGAAAGAAAAACTAAGGAATATTGTAGTGGGATATACAAGGGATGATCAGCCTGTAACAGCTGGGCAGCTAAAGGCTGAAGGAGCTATGGCAGCTCTGCTAAAGGATGCTCTCAAACCCAATCTGGTACAAACCCTGGAACATACCCCTACCTTTGTTCATGGCGGTCCTTTTGCCAATATTGCTCATGGCTGCAATAGTATAATGGCAACAAAAATGGCTCTTAAGCTGGCTGATTATGTGGTAACGGAAGCAGGCTTTGGTGCTGATTTAGGGGCTGAAAAGTTCTTTGATATAAAATGTAGAAAAGCCGGGTTAACACCCTCTGCAGTAGTAATAGTTGCTACAGTAAGGGCTTTAAAACATCATGGCGGAGCCTTGAAGAATGAATTATCAGTTGAAAACCTGGAGGCATTGGAAAAGGGTATACCCAATTTACTTAAGCATATAGAAAATGTAACCCAGAAATTTGGTTTGCCAGCTGTGGTGGCAATTAACAGGTTCCCTACTGATACAGAGGCTGAACTTAAGCTTATTGAAGATAAGTGCAGGGAATATGGCGTTAATGTTGCACTTTCTGAGGTATGGGCAAAGGGCGGCGAAGGTGGTATCCAGCTTGCTAAAGAAGTAGTAAGGTTAATTGATAAAGGTCAAAACAATTTTAAATTTATTTATAGTGAAGATGACCCTATAGAAAAGAAAATTGAGGCAATTGTCAGGGAGGTATACGGTGGAGACGGGGTAGAGTTTACACCAGCTGCTTCAAGGGAGATATCCAGGCTTAAAAAATATGGCTTTGGGAATCTACCAGTCTGTATGGCCAAAACCCAATACTCCCTGTCTGACGACCCCAAGAAGCTGGGCTGGCCAAAAGGATTTAAGGTTTCAGTAAGAAATGTAAAGGTGTCCGCTGGAGCAGGGTTTATTGTTGCGCTGACAGGTGATATCATGACCATGCCAGGCTTACCCAAAATTCCTGCAGCAGAAAATATTGATGTAGATTCCACAGGAAAGATTTCAGGATTATTTTAAATATACTGGCTAACTTTTTATTCTAGATCATTTTACAGGTACAC
>FZPS01000016.1_pt114 | contig 26535 bp, 24 predicted proteins | sample 1817821 | NCBI WGS metagenome assembly FZPS01 (sample SAMEA104158645, study PRJEB21678) | metagenome | place: Germany | collected 2015-04-21
GCCGAAATCCCTACGGAGAACCCACGAATCCGCACAATGCTGACAGCGATGGAGACGGGCTATCCGACTATGCCGAATGCATCACCCACGGCACAAACCCCAATACTTGGGCGACGGATGACGACATTTATCCCTGGCCGCCGCCGTCGGGCGCGGTGTCTGATTGGTGGGGAAGCGATTCGTATGAAATCGCCAACGGGTGGGATCCCCTGAACCCTGACGAAAATACCAACGGAATCCCCGACAGTTGGGAAATGGCATTTCCGGGAACCAATCTGTATGGCCACGCGGATAATGATGGCATCTCCAATTTCGACGAATTGATGCAAAACAGCAACCCCAACGATCCAGACTCCTATACGGCTCAGCCCTATGTCATCAGATACGAATCTTCGATGCCGGGTTGGGCAAATGACGGAATGAAGGACATTGGATTAAGAGGATGGGTCAAAATTTATTTTGAAGACCTAAAGACGAATCTGGATTTATGTGTTTGGGTTCAGGAGGGCCGTACGCAAGAGCAATTTCGAGTGGAGTGGAGGGGTGCAACTCAAAAAGATATCCACTGGCTCAGTGCCCAGGAGGTCGTGACCAGCGCCCGCGCAAAAGCCAATACGCAACCTTACTTGTTCGTGCAGGATTCGGGCCAGCGTTCGGACTTCACCAACACGCCGGGAGGGGAGTATAAGATCATAGCACTCTCGGTGGAGTTTATTGATGAAGTTCCCGACTATTCACTGGACTGGAACACGGACAGCGATAATTTCTTCCTACGGGAATGCGATAGCTCGGGCAAGCCCGATTCTGAAGATCTTTACATCTACTACCGAATTTTTCCTGTGGATGTGCCCGTGTCCGACGTCAAGATCAGGGTCTACAAGGGCGAGGCATCCACGCCGGAGCTTGTGCTGGACGGCGTGAAGGACGCGGACGGCAATTACCGGACCGGCGACAACCTGCACACCAACTGGACAGCCTCGGTCGACCTCGCCGAAGACCATCCCGGCTTTTACCGCCTCCAGTTGTCGGTGTCCGTCGAGGGGCAGGGCGCGCCCGTCCTCGAAACCTCCATCGCCGACGCGGACGGCGCGACCCCCGGCTGGCAGTGCCCGCAGGACTGCCTCGCCGTGCACGACCTGCACTGGAAACACCGCCCCGTGGTGCATGTCCATACGGGCGAGACAGGAACGCCGACATCACCGGCAGAATTCATCGCCAACAGCGCATTAAACACGACTGCCACGAATTCAGCGAATCATTTCTACGATCTGTTCAGAGACGGGCAGGCTACGGTCGGCGATTGGTCAGATTTTACGCCCGCCCAGCAAGCCATCCTCACGAGCGATGCAAATGACCGCACTCTCTATCACTCCTCCAACAGGACAGATGCACCAAACTTCGTCTTCCTCCAGTATTGGATGTTTGAAAATTTCAGCCAAAGACCATATGGAGTTCCATTAGATATCGATCCGCCAAATATACAACACGAAGGGGATGTGGAACATTGCCACATCACAATTAAACTGAAAGAGGCTGACGCGCCAGCCATCAAGTCCAAGTGGTTGTCGCCTTTTGCTGCAACCGCGTCACAGCACTATTACGCGCAAACGCTAAAATGGGATTTGATCAACGGGGGCGCTGCTGCGAACGCACATTCGCAGGAGCATGTTCAGCATGCCAACAATCGGCTGTTCATTTATATCGCGCATGGTGCACACGCAACGTATTTTGTGTCAGACCCAGATATAGAAGTTCCCGATTTTAATGGATATCTCGGTACCCAGGGACAGTATTCCCCTTCGCCTCGGGGGGCATATGACAAAACATCTCCCTCTTTTTTGTTACCCTCTTATCAATTGAAACACGTTGACACAACTCAAATTGGTTCTTTCTTGGGACATTGGGGCTATTACGATCCTAATGATACGGGGTCGTGGTCAAACAACGGGCCATCGGGCACTCCTTTCCGTGCAGCAAAGACCTCCGGTGGAGCTCTCGTGAATCTGCGAACACAGCCCAAAACTCTACACAATCTTTCACGGAAAACGTCACAGTTGACAGAAATGTCAATCCCATAAAGGAGTCATAAAATGAACATTCAATCAGCATTGATGGTGATTGTGCTTGCCGGGACAATCGGTTCATGTAAGGTGCGGGGCGAAACGGTCAAGGAATTGGTCGCGGGCGCTTTCAATGAGACAAATCAGGTTCAAGCGATTGAACGAATGGCAAAAGCCTTCCACATTGATCAGGACAGGACGATAGAGGGTGTCATTTGGGGTGCCTACGGAGACCCTCCGGATCGTGGCAGGGCTATCATGTTGCTGACGAAATTGCTTGAGCTGAAGCCGGACATCAAGGAGGCATATCTTACGCGCGGCCTTCAAAAAGCTGCGCTGAAAGATTTTGACGGTGCAATCGCTGATATGACCGAAGCCATAATGATCGAGCCGCTGTACAGTGATGCCTACGGATTCCGTTCTGAGTTCCGCAGAGAAAAGGGTGACACGGAGGGGGCGCAGCGAGACGAAAAACAGGCTGCAGCGATACGAAAAAAGGGAGATTGGAAAATGAAGGAACTAGAAAAACGAATCGCTGAATCGCCGGATGATCCGCAACTTTATTCGCTTCGCGCCCATTACAGAGACCGGATCGAAGATGTTAAGGGGGCTGAAGCAGATCGGCAAAAAGCGGCGGAACTTTTGAAGGCGCAACGAGAAAAACAAACCGCGACGGAAAAATAAGATGAGACAAGACGGGGTATCTTTTGAACGGTAATCCCGATTCGTTTTCAAATGAACCATCTGGTCCGCCACACCGCTCTGCTCATACTGCATCAGGAAACGTCGTCAATTTGCGTAATCAACCAAGGACACTTCACAATCTGTCCAGAAAGACTTCGCAGATAACAGAAATGGAGATACCATAAGGAGGTTTTGTCATGAAAACGCTATGCTTCGGAATAGTAATATGTGCTTTCAGTTTGGCGGTAGCGGCCCATGCCGAAAGTGCGCGGTCGCTGGTTTACCAAGCGTATGACACATCGGACAACGCAGAGGCCATCCGGCTGTTTAACCGGGCTTTGGAGGAGGATGCTGATTTCATTTATGCCTATGCGGGACGCGGGTTGAGGAAACAGCAACAGGGCGATCTGGCCGGGGCTATAGAGGACTTCACCAAAGCCATAGAAAAGAACCCCCTGTTCCGGGATGCGTATATCTGGAGGGCAAAAGCGAAGCAACAGAAGGGCGATGAGGAAGGCTATCACGCGGATATGACGGTTGCTGAGCAAGCCGCCCAAAAGGGCGATTACGCTCTGGCGGAACTGGACAAATCCATAGAGAACGATCCGCAGGACGCACAGGGGTATCTTGATCGTGCGCGGCACAAAAAACACAAGGGACAGCTTGAAGGCGCGATTGAAGATTACAATCATTACCTTCTTTATGTTGGGCGGCCGAAGAATCATCTGGCGATTTTTGAACGAGCAAACGCGAAGAAAGCGGCAGGCGATCTTAACGGCGCGATTAGCGATTACTCGATGGCAATACGCATGTTCCCTGACAATGCCGCTGCATACGAACGGCGGGCGGCTTTGCGCCGTAAAGTTGGCGATGTTCAGGGAGCCGAGGCGGACATGGGAGAGCTTCATGTGATTCAGCGTGCACAGAAAATGAAACAGATTGAGAAGCTAAGCCGGTCAATGAAAAGCACCGAAGCCCCGTCGCTTTTGCTGTTGCAAAGATCCAAACTCTGGATGGAGGTGGGCGATTTGACAAATGCGCTCCGCGACGCCCGTCAAGTTTTAAATGCGTCGCCGAATAATCCTCGTGCAAAGCGGCTTGAAAGGGAGATACTGCGTTCTGCAAACGAACATCAGTCCACCAAGCCGAAGGGGAGCCCATGAAAACATCATCATTTTTGATCGGATTCAGCCTAATCAGTTTGTTATCGGTTCATGCCGAAGAAAAAACAATAAAGGAATTAGCGCGGGAGGTGCTTGTCCAAACCAATCGACACTCGTCTGCCTCATTGCTGATCGATGCGTTAAGGCAAGATGAAGATGAAGCTAAACGCGAGGTCATTGCTCAAAGCTACAATGTGGCTGACCACGAGAAAGTAATATCTGTCATGGATGCACTGATCAAATTGTATCCGACCGAAAAAGAGGCATACGTGATACGGGCATTGCGGAAGAGCGAGGTGGGGGAGCTTGACAGCGCGATGTCCGATTTGACCAAAGCGACAGAACTTGATCCGCTTTTCAGCGATGGTTTTGGATTGAGGGGGGAGCTGAAAAGAAGGAAAGGGAACATGGAGGGATACAAGCAGGATGAACTGCTTGCCGCTGAAGCTCGCAAGAAAGGGAACTGGAGGTTAAACGACTGCGACCGGATGATAAAAAGGCAGCCCGACAATCCTCGGCTGTATCGGAATCGCGCTGCTCTAAAAGAAGAGATTGGCGATTCTGCAGGTGCTGAAGCAGATCGGCAAAAAGCGGCGGAACTTTTGAAAGCGCAACGGGGGAAACAAACCACGACAGAAAAATGAAATGAGACAAGGCGGGGCGGGTATGAAGATCGGGGCATTGTGTAATATCCAACACGTCCTTTCGCAGGGGAACGATAGTGTCTTGGCGAAAGAGTGGGTGCGAAAGACCCGCCCGCTTCACAAGGAAAACACAATGATTAAGTTGGTTTTGTCTACAGGTATTGTACTGATTGGTATTCAGGCCGCCATTGCTCAGAGCAATGATGTCAGGAAACTGGTGAAAGATGCATTCGCATCCAATGACCAGATTCAGGTCGCCGCACATCTTGACCAAGCTTATCAGAAGGACACCGAAGACTTTGTTGAGGAACTGGCCTTTGTCATTTGTTACGACAAGCAAAAAGCGCAGGCGGCATTGCCGTTGCTATCGAAACTCATTGAAAGACACCCCGATGACAAATATCTGTATCATTTGCGTGGGTGCGGAAAAATCGTTTTAGGAGACTACGACAATGCAATAACCGATGCGTCTAAAGTGATTGAAATGGAGCCTTTTTTCAGTGCCGCGTATGATATGCGCGCATTTGCTTTTCGCAAAAAGGTGATGAAGCAAGTTGCCGCCGAGACAAGGAAGCAAAACTTGATGCGGAAAGAAAACTGAAAGTGGCGCTGACCACATGCGAAGCGAAAATCAAAGAAGATCCTCTTAATGCCGCGCTTTATATCGAACGTGCGCGGTATCGAGAGCTTCAAGGAAAGAGGCAAGACGCTGAAGCAGATCGGCAAAAAGCGGCGGAACTTTTGAAGGCGCAACAAGAAAAACAAACCGCGACAGAAAAATGAGATGGGCTGCCCGTTCGATTCGACATTGAGCTGGAACTGTTGATATCGAACCAAGTCGTCTGTTCCAACAACGTGCGATTGACCGTGGCCCCATTGATTTTGCCCCCGGAGTGCTACCCGGCAGAGAAGGTGTATTCATTATGTTTTGAGATGTCGGGCGTCACGATGCTGAACACAACCGCAACCAGCGCCTTTATTCAGGACATGGTGAAGTTCACGAAATGCCAAATCCATTCCAATGCCACCCACACCGTCGCTGTTCCGCTGGACCACAGCTATGCAGGGGACCTCGACGCCGTTTTGCGCGTTGACGAGAAAATCCCAAGTCTGGCCATCTGGCCGTTCCTGGGTGACGGCGGAAATATCATGGCGACGCCACCGCTCGGACCGCATGCGCCCTACGGCAAAATTATGCTGGGGACAAAAAATCAATTATCTGCCCCGCAGTGGGCGCGTCAAGGGTTACAGCCCGAAATCCTGACCATTGACACGAGCTGGCTTCTTGTCGGCCATGTGGATGAGATATTTATGTGGATAACAACCAACACGGTTCTATATGCCGATCCTTGGATGGCAACGGATATTCTTCACACTGAAATCGCGGCTGGGAGACAGGCGGACAAGCTTTGGTTTGGACTTGATTCCAACGGAACCAACGCAACCATTTCGCAAGTGGTGATTGCGACAAACCAAGCTGGATATAAGCTTGCCAGTTTACCCGCCCCTGGTTTGCCCGCTACGACCAACCATGCCACACTTGTATTCTCCGGCAATTTGTTTTCGACCGGAGACGTTCTCCGCGTAGGAAGCGAAATATTGTTGGTCATCTCGACCAATGGTGCATCGGTGACAGTGGCACGCGCGCAAGCCGGGCGACCAGCGACGGCCCATTCGCCGGGCAGTGTCATATATGCCTATAGCACTGGCATTCAGGAAAATTTGCCGGTTGGTTCACATGGCGAAAGCGTTGTTGAACATATCGCTGCTGCCTCCAACCAGCTTCGCCAAGCCCTAGGCGCCTATCCGACAACGTTTGTACCCATGCCTGTATTATTCGGCAAGGGGACAGGTTCAGACAATTTCGTTGCATATAGCGCAAATGTGGTGAATTGCCTGGTCGGGATGGACAGTGCGATTCATTATTCATATACGGGCTGTTCCGCATTTGAGAATTACGTTAAACAAACGCTGCCAGGCGCAAAGGAATGGAATTTCTGGGTATTTCATTGCGCGCAGGGCGAAATCCATTGTGCTACGGCTGCTATTCGCTCAGTACCGCCGCAGCCACCTTGGTGGAATCTAAACAACAGTTGGGAGTAAAAAACATGAAAACAATGATTTTTCTTCTTTGCCTAGTACCTGTGTGCGTGATGGCGGGTGAACTGTCCGGTATTTCTGATATGCTGGTGCTCGCAGCATCAGTTGACACAGATGGTTATATCGAGGTTCGCAAGGCAATTGCGGACATCGGAGCCCCGGCATTGCCGGTGCTTGGACGCGAAGCGGAAAACATGGAGCGTCCCTGGCAACAGCGCCTTGTAGCGCGGATATGCTATGAACGCATCATGCGCGGGGCCGATATTCAGGATTTGCGAAAAGAGGACTGGTCCTCTTATCCCCCGTATCAGCCGCGGCAAATGGGTGTTCTTGTTTTGACCGAGATGCCGGATGGCACTCGCTCCGCGGAAATGCGCCCCTCGGGGGCGAGTGTGGGAATTCCAAGAAGTGGCCCAAGCTATTTGATGGATGCGCATGTCATCCCCCATTGCCAAAAGATGGCCCTCTGGTATTATTTCATTGAACTAACATGGAAACAAACGGGAGAGGGGCCTCTAAACATTGATGACCCGAAATTCATTGAACGATGGCCGACTTGGTGCCGCATGGCCCTGTCAGGCCGTCCGGAAGAGGTGTATCTGTTTTTGACCATGACGGACCGGCTGGAAAAAGATGAACTTCTCGAGGCGGCGGATGCCACCCAACTTTACCGCGAACTCCTCAATGCCCAATGGCCGGAAGCCGTTCCGGTTTTGGTTCGGAGATATGACGCATACAACAAGCGGAAAGTCAGGGGGCCTGAAGTTTTTCCTGGTTCGCAGGCCATAACTTTTCGCGGCATGTTTCAGCCCATTCTCGACATGGCTGACCACCGGCATGCGGAGCTATTGGAGGTGTATATGACAGGCGAATCGAGGCTGGCCGAACTGTTGCCCGCTCTTGCGGATGTTCGGGGCAGAGCGGCGGCCGCGACAAAGGCGGAACTGTCCTTCTCTCTTGATACGGTTGATGAAAAGTAGTGGTTCGCGCGCGATGAAATCCATCACACTGTCCATCCTGCTGATGCTGTGCGCGTGTTGCGCGTGGTGTGTCAAGTTGCCCGTTCTACCTCGGACCGAGGATATCCGTTCATATCGCTTCCTCCTGAAACGGACACTCTCGGTCATTACACCGGACAATTCACTTATTACCGACATTGGGGAAGATTCTGGTTGCATGAAGGGGGGCGGTAGGGTAGGGTGTGCCGACTTTTACGAAAAGTGAAAGTTCCGGGACCCCATCGTCTAGAGGCCTAGGACTCCAGGTTTTCATCCTGGCAACACGGGTTCGATTCCCGTTGGGGTCGCCAAAAATTTTGAAGGAATGAAGGAGAGAATCATGTCTCGTAATGTTCGCAATAATGACACGACCCGCCCGCGCAAGAGTGGAGCGGCCAAGAACCGTCGTTTGCTGGAGCACCGCCGGCGTTTGGTCGCCTTGGGCGTGCCCGAGGAGAAGGTTTTGCAGATGGATCATCCGCGGATTCGCAAGTTGATTGCCAAGCCGTCTTTGATTAAGTCGTTTGTTCAGTAGCCGATTCGTCGGTCTGTTCATGCCCGGCCTCTGTCCGCAGAGTCCGGGCGTTTTTTATTGTTTGCGGATGCCGAAGAAGAAGTGGTCGGGCGGGAGGGGCGGGGAGGTCATGACGGGGGGGGCGGCGGGCACGTTGGTGAAGGCGGAAAAGTCCGTCAGCATGTCGGGTGTGCTTAAAATGGAATAGGTGGCGGCGGCATTCGTGAAGGCGTGCCACGTGAGATGCCAGTTCGTTTGCGGGGCGTTGGGGGGGAGCAACTGAACGCGCAACGGGGCGTCTTCTGCGTTCACGGGGCTGCTGCCCAGTTCATATTCCTGCCAGGTGAGCAGGCCGTCCTTATCCTGATCCAGACTGGCTTCCGCCATCCAGTTGCGGTTGGTGAGGCCAAAATTTTCCAGCCATTGCGACGGCACGGCTTCGTCGGGCAGTCGCGGGGCGAAGATGGCCTGGATAGCCAGATTGTCTTCCAGGGCGGTCCATTCCAAGGTTTGCGTGGAGATGATGTCGGGCAACGGGATGGGTGTGTTGTTGGTGCGTATATCCGCGATGAACCATTCATCGGCGGCGGTTAATTCGACGGCGAAAGGAGCATCTTCCGGCAGCAGGATTTCGCCATCGGGGGTTGCGGCGCCTTGACCGGACGTTTCGATGCGAATGCGGCGGGTGGTGTTTTGCAGGGTCAGCGGAATCACCAAGGGCGATAACTTTTCCGGGTCGTTATGGAAGATTTGCAGCGCGAGGGAATCGGTTGCCATCGGCGGCAAGGCGCAGGTGTTGAATTGGAGGACAAATGCGTGGCTGGTGGCGGCGGCGACGATGAAATTGGTTTCGCTGAACGTCAGCCAGCCGCCGAATTGGGTTCGCGGCGAGACTTCGATGTCGTCCACGCGCCAGCCTTCGTCGTTGACATACATATCGGAGCCGAAGCGGAAGCGAAGTTGGACGACGCGGTTGCTGTAGGCGCTTAAATCGGCGCTGACGGGTTCCCAGCCGGAGGTGCTGGCCAGACAAGGGGTTTCCGGCGCAAAGGGCGAGGCAGAATTGGAGGTAATCAGGCCGGGGAATCCGCCTTCGGGGGGAAGCGCCTGCCACGTGAGCCCGCCGTTGTCCGTGATTTCGAGAACGCCGGAGTCCCAATAGTGGACGCCATCGGTGATTTCGTCTTGGTCTATTTCAAAGCGTGCCCAGTGCATGAAATCGAGCCGGGGGGCGAGCGCTCCGACTTGAATGGGCGGGCTGACGAGCGAGGCGTGAATGGAATTGCGGTAGAGGAGGGTGGGCTCCTGACCGCAGTACCAGGAGTGGCTTGGCGAATGGGCGTCGGTTTGGGTCAGGTGCCAATCGGGGTAGCCGTCAGGGCGGGTCCAGCCGTTGGTGCCGGATTCGGCGTCGTCCCAGAAGCCGACGGGGCCGATGGCCAGATGGATGTCCAAGGGTTGACTGCCGTTGTTCTGGCATTCCAGAACCCAATTGGTTTGAGTGTTGGCGGGCGCGGTCACCAGGAGGGAGGCGGGCAACTCGCCCATGCGGGCATAGGCCACGGACACCGTCCAGGCGCCGGCTTGGGCTGAAAAGCCAGCGGTGTCCACGGCGGAGAGGGAATACACCACCTGATCGCCGTCGCGCACGGGGGAGGGGATGCTGGCGGTGTAATAATTGGGCGCGGCGTTGGACATGGCGATGGAGCGCAGCATGCCGCCATTGCGTTGCCAGGAGAGCGTGGCGGAGGCGACCCGATCATTATCCGTGATGGTGGCCGCCACCTGCCACGGCGCGGGCGATGTCATGTTGGCTGGCAAGGGAACATGCTGAATGACCGGCGGCGCGGGGGTGGAGAGCGGGTCGAGCGGGTCGGTGTGATCGCTGGCTTCCAGCTCGTTTTCAAAGCCGTCGCCATCCGGGTCCGCGTAGCGATTTTGGCCGAGGCTGCCGAAATAGCGAAGCTCGAACCAGTCGGGCAGGTGGTTGGCGTCATCGTCTCGATCCGTGGCTACGAATGTGGCAACGGCGGTTCGCGCGGTCGGCATGGGGATGCCGGATATTTGGTGGCGTGAAGGCGCGGGGCTTGCCGGCCAGCGGCTGCCATCCACCTGCCAGCCGGCAAACGTCAGCGCAACGCCGTTGAAACGGTGGCTTTCCGGAGCCATCCAAGAAGTGGCCGTGGAGTTTTTTTCATGCCAGGTGACGGCATTCAGCGCCCCGGCGGGGGAGGAGGTTTGGGTCAGGGCGACTTGTTCCTGCCACAGCCAAGTGATGGATGAATCTTCGGTGAGGATGAAGTCGCAGAAATCTTGTTCGCCGCCGGGCGGCACGGAGCCGGCGCCTATCCAGCCGACACAGGCGGTGCGTTGTCCATTGGTTCCCATGTGCGAATACTGCGCCTGCGCATGAACGGCGCTGTCGGATGGCAAGATGTGAACGCCGTATGCGGGCTCCGAGGCCAATAAATTGGAGGGGGAGCCGGATATGGTGAGGGTGCGAGGCGGCACGACGCGGAAGGAATGCAATTGGGCCGGAGCTTCCGTCGGATGGGTGGCCAAGAGGTCGGGATGACCGGCGGAAAGATAATAATAAATGGTTGTATTCAGGTCTTGGGCGGGAATATGGGCGATGAAATCAACGCCATTGGTGGCGGTCATGGGAACGTCGGTGAACCCTTCGGGATTGCCCGTCAGATTCCAGTGAAGCACGACGCTTTCCGGGTCCATGTCCAGTGCGGAGGAGAGCTGGGCGACCACCTCATACGCTGTGTTGGTGTCCCAGGTGTTGGGCAAAGGCTCGTGCTGGATGAAGACCGGCATGCGAACCGCGCCGCGCAAATAAAGGGCATATGGCTGGGGGTCTGCCGGAACATTTGGGGCGGAGACAACCAGTGTCCAGCGTCCGGTCGCGGCTGTCTCTATATCAATGGTTTCCACGTTGTTGAAATCGTCCGGCCCGGCTCGTCCGCCGGGATAATAGGGTGTTTGATTAGGGGCGAGGAGCTTCAAATCGAGGTCATTCACCAAGTCTTTGGCGGAGGCCAGCGCGGCGGGGAAATCGCTATAGGCCATGGTGACCGTCAAGGCAGCGGATTCAGCGACGAAGAAATCGAACTGATTGGTTTGACCCGTGTGCAGCGGGCGGGAGTCGTCCACTAAAACGGCTTGGATGGGGCTGCCGGGAAAGAGGGTGTTGGCGAGGTCTATTTGGCCGTATCCCTCGACGGGATTGGGGCGGGGCAGCGGCGGAATTTCGCGGAATTCATGGGCGCCGTATTGGCCGGGTGTGAGGCTGCGCGCGCCGCCGGTCAAAACGGCTTTAAGCAGGGCGGCGGAAGGCGCGGGCATGCCGAGGACATCGGTGCAGTACTGCCGCACAAGGGTCGCCGCGCCCGAGGCCAAAGGAGTGGCCATGCTGGTGCCGCCCATGAAACAGTAATTGGTATTGGCGGCCAACACGCCCCAGCCGGTGTCCTCCGAGGCGCGCGAGCGCACGGAGATGACGTCACTGCCCGGCGCGACCACATCGGGCTTGTTGCGGCCATCCAGCGTCGGCCCGCGCGATGAAAATCCGACGATTCCTTGCGGGCCGTTATCCGGGCTGCTGGAAATCAAATCCGTGGAGATGGGAGGCTTGCGAAAATCAGCGGCCCAGACTGAACCGTAGGTTTGGCCGCTTCTGCCCCCGGAGCCGGCGGGGCGTCCGCTTTCCGACGCGCCAATCGTCAGGACATTTTTTGCGGAAGCGGGTGAATGCAAGTTGCCCCAATCCACAACGCCGTCGCGATTGTAGTCGGCGCCTTCATTGCCGGCGGCATAGACGACCAGCATATCGGGATAATCCCAGATGAACTCATCGGTTGTCATGGCGTCGCTGTCATATTCGCCATTGACCGCGCTGCCCCAGCTATCGGAATGGATTCGGGCGTCGGCATTATAGGCGGGCACATATAATCCGTAGAGGTCATCTGGAAAGTTCAGGCTTTCGCTGGCGGTCATAACCGATTGCATGACGAGTTTCGCGCCGGGAGCCATGCCGCGGTATTGCCCGCCGGATGCCGCGCCGGTGCCGAGCAACGAGCCGGCGACGTGGGTGCCGTGATAAAAGACGTCGCTCCAATCGTTGCTCCGGCCGGTGTCGAAGACCTGCAAGACCTGGCCGGCTAAATCGGGATGCAGCGTGTTGGTGTCGCCGGAATCCAGGCCGGTGTCGGCGATGGCGACAATCTGGCCGGCGCCGTCCAGCCCATGCTGCTCGTGAACGACGTCCACATGGAGCCGGTCGGCTCCGCGAGCAAAATCGTTTAATAATTTGGGCGGCTCATGGTATTCCAGCCATTGCACTTCGGGCAGTTGAGCCATCGTCCAGGCGTTGGCCGCTGGCAACACGCCACGGATGAGCCCCCAGCGTCGGGCGCGCACCGCGCGCACATCGGTTGCTCCGGCGGCGGTCATTTGGCGGGCGAGCGTTTGTGCGTCGTCGGGCGCGAATGTCTGCACCGTTACCGGCACGGGCAATTCCGGTTGTTGGCGGGCCAAGGCCGCGAGCAGCGGTTGCATTTTATACTGGGGCAGGTACTCGCCGGACCAGAGAACGTGCGGCACCTGAGCCCAAGGATTCCCGGCGGCTGTGGGGACTTCGCATAACAGCGCGTGGCGCGGCAGATAGGCGCGGATGGTTGCGCCGGCCTCTTCCAGCGCCTGCCGCCATTCTGGTTGGATGGGGCCGTCAAAGAGCACCATCCACGGGAAGCCGCGCGCGGAAGGGCGGGCGTGAGCGGTGGTGGGCGGATTCTGATTCGCGGGGGAGACCGGATGGATGGCGCCCGCGCGCAAATAAATTCCCGGTTCTCGTCCAACCGTTTGCGGGGGCGTGTTGTTGCGGAGGTTGGCGTGGATTTCACGGACGGCCGGGGCAGCGGCTTGAGCCGCCTGGTGGCACGTCAGCTCGGGTGACGGCGGGGTGGGCTGGCGATGCGATTGGAGGGGGCGCCAGAGCACCCAGACCGCGAGCAAAATGCTGGCGACAAGAATGCCGCTGATGATGGTTCGCTTACGCATGGCGCCTTATCTGCCAACATAGCACAAATTGACCCTGGAGGCGACGTGTCGCCGGGTGAATCGGCGACTTATGCTTTGCCGGGGCGCAGGGCACGATGCACCGTTTGGCGCAGATGGCGGGCGCGGGTCTTCGCGGGGAGGAAGCGATCCAGTTGCTTGATTCGCTCCCAAGTGGCCTCGCTGAGCAGACAGTCGGGATTGCGGTAGTGTTCGCGCAAAATGTCCCGGGCCACTTTGCGGGGCGCGGCGGAATAGGGCTTGGTGAGCGCCCTGGGATTGGCGCAGAGTTTGGCCAGCAGTTTTTCATAATTTTCGATTCGGCTGGCGGGCGTGCTGGCGCGGATGATGGAGGTTTCGTTGTCGGCCTGATGGAAATAATAGCCGCTGCCGCTATAGAAGATGCCCCGCGCGGCTTGCAACAAGTTGTAATTAAACAGCAAGTCTTCGCCGATTTGAATTTCGGTGTCGAAGCGGGCTTTTTCGCGCTCCATCAGGGCGCGTGAATAGAGTTTGTTCCAGACGACGCAGTTGTCTTTGAACACGAGTTGCCCGAATGTGAGCGAGCGGCGTCGGGAGAGGCCTTTCATGGGGTATTCCTGAGCGCCGCCGGTCAGCACTTGCATGGATTTTCCGATGACGACTTCCGCGTCGGCTTCATCGGCCGCCGTCAGGAGGTTGGCGATCCAGTCGGGCGAAATCCAGTCGTCGCTATCCACGAAGGACACATAATCGCCCCGGGCCAAGTCGAGCGCCCGGTTGCGGCAAAAGGAGACGTGGCGGTTGTGCTCGTTGGTGAGCAGGCGCACATGGGCGTCTTCGCGGACGAAGGCGGCGGCAATCTTCGGGCTTTCGTCCGTGCTGGCGTCATCCACCAGCAAGACTTCGTAGTTGCGGTGGGTGGATGCGTGAATGCTTTCCAGCGTGCGCGCCAAGGTGGCGGCGGCGTTGTAAAAGGGGATAATGATGCTGACCAAGGGTGTGTTCATGCGGCTCCGGGGATGGGGTCGGTGGTTGGCATGCGCGACTTTTGCAGCATTTGATTGCAGCCGAGGCCCAGCAGCAAATAAATGAAGATATAAGCCGTGCGTTCGAACAGATAGGTTTCGAAAAGGTTGTGAATTTCAAAGGCGACCAGCAGAAAGAATAAAAACGCGCCGAGTGGAAGTCGCCGCCAGCTCCAGAGGAGGGTGAGGAGCCGAATTTTGAAGGTCAGCCACAAGAGCGTTCCGAGCGCGCCAATTTCCGCCAACATGCTGTAGATTTCGCTGTGGCCGTGCCAGAAGGTGGAGTCAAATTCGCGGTTGTCCAACTCCACGAATCGCTTGTTGAAGCGGCGGTAACCGATGCCGTTCACGGGGTTGGCGGCGAAGGTTTCCCGCGCTTTGGCCCAGATGACCTGCCGGCCGCGGTTGCTGCCGAAGTTGGAATCGGTCATGGATGTCACTTTGTTCAGCACCTGTTTGGCGACAGCCGGTCGCACCCAATAGACGCCGCCGGCCAGCAGCAGTCCCGCCAGAAGCAGGAGGCCCAGACGCGGCAACGTTTGTTTGCGAACTTCCAGCCACAAAATCAGCGGCGTCACCACCAGCGCGGCGAGGTAACTGGCGCGGACGCCATGCCAGAGCAGCAAGACGGCGAAAAGCGTCAGGTTCAGCAGATTGAACGCGCGCCAGCCGCGACCTTCTTTGTGAAACAGCAAAACCAGAAAGAACAAGTAGCCGGCAAACGTCATGACGGAGGAGTGCATGAAGAAATTGGAAAAACAATAGGGGCGGTCCGCGGCGTAGCCGGTTACCAGCGGCGCGAAAGCCATGCGCGCCAAGCCATAAATGACCAGGCCGCTGAATACGACGGCCAGGGCCGTTTCCAGATTCCGGACGGGGCGATATTGGCACATCAGGAGCGGGAGGCAGAGGATGCGGGCCGTCTGGAGGGACGCGCGCAGAATTTGCACGGGGTCCTGCGCGCCGATGGCGCTGAGCATCAGCCCCAGAATCGCCAGCACAAACCAGATTTCCAAGCCGGAGCGGACATAGCCGCTTTGCCAGACTTTCAGGACAAACAAGATGGCGTAGAGGACGAAAACGAGGCTTTTAAGGCCCGGGAAGAGGACGTAGGCGGGCAGCAGGATGAGGCTGAGCCAAGGGAAAATGGCGTCGAGGTCCAAACGGCGCAACCAAGCCGGGCGGGGCCATGCGGGGGATGGCACCGATGCGCCGGGCGGGGGATGACGGAGGCTCTCCATTATTGTTGTTGAAGATAGGCGGTATAGGTTCCCGCCAGCACCCGGCGGCCTTGGCGCAGGGAATAGGAGCCGCTCGCCTCGGTTTTGGAGCTGAAATTGCACTCGAAGGTGACCTGGCTGTCTTCGGTCGAATAGATTTCGGGGTCCAGATTGAAGCCGTGGCCCATCACATGCACGGGCTGTTCAATCCACAAATGGGCCTGCGGGTCGCGCACGTGGAGTTCCATCACTAGATTTTCTTCAATCAGGAAATACACGGTGCCGCCATTGGATGTTTTGCCTTTCCATGTGCCCACGTAGCCTTGCGCCGGGCTTTCCTCGTCGCATCCGGCGGCCATGCCGAGGGCGGCCAGGATGATGAGCAGGCTGAAGAGTCGTGTTGCGATTGATTTCATGGGTTCTCCCTTATGCCCGCACCTTGCGCAAGGCGCGGGCCAAAATGCCACCAAAAAAGATCATCAGAGCGACCAGCGCGATGCCTGCGCCAATCCAGCCGAGGAGCGACAGCGCGGTCATAATGACGCCCGCCGCCAACACACCGAAAAAGATGGACAGCATGCTGCGCCAGAAGTTCAAGCCCAGCAGCCAGCCGGCCGCCGCGCCCGTCCACGCGCCGGTGGCGGGCAGGGGAATGGCGACGAAGATGGCCAGCCCCCAGAATTCATATTTTTCAATTTCGGCCGTTTTGCGGCGGGTTCGGGTGAAGAGCCAGTCAAAGAATTTTTTCCCGATGGGGACTTTCATGCAGATGTTGGAGATGGGGCCGAGCAGGAGCAGGATGAAGGGCACGGGAATCATGTTGCCGAGGACCGCCCAGAAATAGATGCGGGCGGAGCGGGCGAGGTCATCGCGGCCGAGTCGCGTGGATTTGTCGGTGTCCGGCAGCAAAATATGTCCGACGGGCACCGCCCCGCGAAGCTCCACAATCGGCAACGTGGAAATAGCGACGATTGTGAAATTTTCGGAGAACCCCTTGGCGCGCAATTTTTCCGCGATTTTCCGGCCCGTTGTTTTGTGGGCGACTTCCACGGCGGAATCGGTCGTGGCGCGCTCGATGATGACGGGTTGGGCGTCCAGCTCGACGGACACCGCCGCCGGCGGGGCGTCCTCGGCGCGGGCGGGCAGGATTGCGGGGGCGGTCAGGGCGACGGCGAGGGATAGAATCAACGAAAGTTTTTTCATGTTTGCTCAAATTCTTTTCTTATTTTTCGGAAGCGTCGCAAGAGCCGCACGAAGCGGATGGTGTCGGCCAGCGGGCGCACTTTGCTTTTTTCGTTGCCATAGATGGTTTGGATGGTCACCGCGCCGATTTTGTGCCCGGCGAGGGCGAGGCGCAACAGGATTTCGGATTCGGCGGCGAAGCGGCGGGATGTCCGGTCATAGGCTTCCGCGGGGAAGGCGGAGCGGTGGTATAAGCGGAAGCCGCACTGGGTGTCCGGCACATGCTGGCGGATCAGGCGCGAGAGCAGCGCGGACATGAAGCGGTTGACGAATCGCCGCAGCCCCGGCATGCCGGCGGGGTGGTCCATGCGGTTGCCCACCAAGGCGACGCTGCCGGTGCGGGCATAGGCTTGCAAAAACGCGGGGATGTCCGAGGGGGCGTGCTGGCCGTCGGCGTCCATGGTGATGGCGAGTTCATAGCCGTTTTCGCGGGCGTAATCAAAGCCGGTTTGCAGGGCGGCGCCCTTGCCCTGATTTTGGATGTGCGTCAAAACCGTGGCGCCGGCGGCGGTTGCCTCCTGCGCCGTGTGGTCGCTGGAGCCGTCATCCACCACGATGACATCGGCGCAGTAGTCGCGCACTTCGCGGACCACGTCGCCGATGTGGGCTTCCTCGTGGTAGGCGGGAATGATGACACAGGTTTTGGGCGTGGTGGAACTCATGAAGGGTTAATAGGCGTTCTGCCGGTTGAAAAAGGTTTGAATCAGGATTTTCAAGTCAAAGGAAAGCGACCAGTTTTCGAGGTAATATAAATCGTGTTGCACGCGGTCCTCGATGGAGGTGTTGCCGCGCAGTCCGTTCACCTGCGCCCAGCCGGTCATGCCGGGCTTGAAGACGTGGCGCGTCATGTAGTGGCCCACGTTTTCCTTGAACTGCTCGACAAAGTGCGGGCGCTCCGGACGGGGGCCCACGAGGGACATATCGCCTTTCAGGACGTTCCAAAACTGCGGCAATTCATCGAGATTGAATTTGCGGAGAAATTCGCCGATGCGCGTGCGGCGCGGGTCGTCTTCCGTGGTCCAGACCGGGCCGGTTTTGCTTTCGGCATCCACCGGCATGGTGCGGAGTTTGTAGAGCGTGAAGGGGTGTCCGGCCATGCCGCAACGGGTTTGGCGGTAGAAAACCGGCCCCGGCGAGCTGCGCTTGATGAGGGGGGCGGCTATCAGGATGATGGGGGCGGAAAGCGCCAGCCCGACGAGCGCGCCGGCGATGTCTTCGAGCCGCTTCAGCACGCGATTCCAGAACGCCTCCAGCGGCCACGGCTCGATGCCGATGAGCGGGATGTCCATGACGTGGTTCACCCGCACGCGCTGAGTCAGCACGCCGTACAAGTCCGGCACCATGCGGAAGGGAACCAAATGGCGTTCGCAGTGAAACAGAATCTCCGTGAGGCGCGCGCGGGAAATGGTGGGGTCGGCCAGAATGATTTCGTCCACCTGCTCATCCGCCACCACTTTTTCCAGTTCGCCGATGTGGCCCTTGACCAGCTTGGGGGTGATGGCGGTGGACAGGCGGATTGCGCTGCCGTCCGGCTCGCGGGGGAGGAGATAGCCGGCCAGCCGCGAGCGCAGGCGGGGCTCGCGCTCCAGAGCGCGCCGGAGGCGGGCGGCCAGTTCATCCACGCCGATAATCATAATGCGGCGGATGGGGGCGGTGCGGCGCGCCCAGTGCAACTCCAGCCGGAACAGAATGAAGCGCTCCAGGAGCACGAACAAGAGGACGGTGAAAAAGGCCAGCAACGCCACGGTACGGGAGTAGGGCGGCCAATCGGCGGGGCGCACCACAAACGAAAGGGCCAGCGCCGTTGCCAAGGTGATGCTGACGCCCCGGACCAGGCGCGGGAGCTTGTCGCCGAAGGGTCCCAACTGGGGGCGGATGTAGAGGCCGATTTGCCGGAAGATGATGATTAACAACGGCGCGATGACCGCCGCCGCGGCGACATACATGATGCGCGGCGGGAAAAGTTCGGCGTGTTTCAGGGGAATCAGGCCGGAGTCAAACCGTATCCAAACGGCGGCCATGACGCCCAAAAACGCGGCAAGCCCATCCACCAAGCCGGCCAGCAGGCTGCAAAACGCATCAAAATTGTCCCGACGAAGGGCCATATACAGTGAATCATCCTATATAATAATCCAGTTGTGAACAATCAGAGATTTTCCGGGTGTTTTCAAATAAAGGAAATGGCGATGAGGGGCGGAACAGGGTAAGGTTCTTCTCATGCGTACATTCAAAGGCAGCGTGGCCGTCGGTCTCAGTGGCGGCGTGGATTCCGCGGTGGCCGCCTGGCGACTGAAGCAGGAGGGCTGGCGGGTCATCGGGCTGACCATGAGCATTTGGGATGGGTCGCTGCCGATACCGGACCTGGGGCTGTCCGGCTGCTTTGGGCCGGGCGAGGCGCGGGATTTGGCCGCCGCGCGGGAGATGGCCGCCCGCCTCGGTATTGAGCATCGGGTGATTTCGCTGGCGAGCGAATACCGCGAAACGGTTTTGAGCTATTTCCGCGAAGAATATCTGGCGGGGCGGACGCCGAATCCGTGCGCGGTGTGCAATCAGCGCATGAAATTTGGTTTTCTGCTCGAACAGGCCCGCGCGCAAGGCGTGGCGTTTGACAAGTTTGCCACGGGCCATTACGCCCGCGTTGGTTTCGACGAAGCCTCGCAACGCTGGCAGTTGCGGCGCGGACGCGATGGGGAGAAGGACCAGTCCTATTTCATTTCGCGCCTGCAACAGGGGCAATTGGCGGAGTTGATGTTTCCGCTGGGCGATTTACTGAAGGAAGAGGTGCGGGAGATTGCGCGGGGGGAGGGCTGGGAGGACCTCGCCCTGCGTGAGGAGAGTCAGGATTTCATCGAATGCGCGGATTACTCCGTGTTGTTCCGGCAGGGGGATGCCGCGCCGGGCGACGTGGTCACGCGCGACGGGCGGGTGCTGGGGCGGCACCGTGGAATCATTCACTACACCATTGGCCAGCGAAAGGGGCTGGGGCTGGGCGGCGGCGGCACCCCGTGGTATGTGCTGGCGGTGGACGCCCCCGGCAATCGGGTCATTGTCGGGCCGCGCGAAGAATTATACGCCACGGAATTGCTTGCCGAGGACGTGAACTGGGTGGGCTGGGCGGGGCCGCCGGAACAGCCCGTGGACGCTCAGGTGCAGATTCGCCAGCGTCATCGGGCTGCGGCGGCGACGGTGAGCGCTTTGGAGGGCGGCCGCTTGCAGGTGCGTTTTCGCGAGCCGCAGTTGTCCATCACGCCCGGCCAGATAGCCGTGTGCTATCAGGGCGACATTGTGCTGGCCTCCGGCGTCATCGCGAAGGCGTAGCGTTTCGTTGTTGGCGCCGGCTCTGCGCCGCCTGGCGCACGGCGGCATGAATAATGAGTGCGAAATGCCGGCAAGTCTGCTAGAACCTTCTTGAAGTCAAGACCACCCCCTAACCGAGGTGCGACCATGAAACTGCTCGAAAGAATCAATAAAATAAAAACCTTTGCCTTGCGCGCCGTGGGGAAGTTGCCCGGCCCGGACGGGCAAATCCAAAGCCTGCCGGCGCGGATTATCCGCGTGGGGCATCTGCTGTTCAAGGGCTACATTGAAGATGACCTGACGATTCATGCGTCATCGTTGACCTTTGTGACGCTGACCTCGCTGGTGCCCATTCTGGCGGTGGCCTTCGCGTTGATGAAGGGGTTTGGCATGGGGAGCGACCAATTGGACAACCTTCTCCACGCGGAATGGGTGCAGGAAATGCCCGAATCCTTCCAAACCTTTTGGAATCAGATTCTGGACATCGTCAACACCACCAACTTCTTCGCGCTGGGGTGGATTGGGTTGGCCTTTTTTGTGCTTACGGCCGTTTTGGTGTTGGCCAACGTGGAAAAGAGCTTCAACCGGGTCTGGGGCGTGGCGAAGGATCGCAGTTTGCCGCGGCAAATCGCGAACTATACAAGCGTGCTGGTGCTGGTGCCTCTGCTGCTGGGCGTGGCGGGCGGCTTGCGCGCGCAAGTGGCTTTCAATCAGACATTTTTTCAGGTGGATTTGACGGCCTGGGCACAAAACCTGATTTCGCTGTTCATTTTGTGGCTGGCGCTGGGCGTGCTTTTTGTGCTGGTGCCGAACACGACCGTGCGCTTGCGCCCGGCGATGGCGAGCAGTTTGCTCACGACGGTTGTCTTTCTGGGCTGGATGAAGGTTTTCACCGTGATGCAGGTGGGCGTGGCGCGGTATAACTTCATTTACGGCGCGTTTGCGGCCGTGCCGGTGTTCATGTTCTGGATGTATGTGACGTGGGTGATTTTGCTGCTGGGCGCGGAGCTGGCCTTTGCGTTGCAAAACTCGGATACGTTTCAGTTGGAAAGCGCCGCGGATTCCGCCAGCACGCGGATGCGCATTCTGGTGGCGCTGATGATTCTGCGGCAGGCCGGCATGGTGATGGTGAAGGGCACCGGCGTTTTCAGCGTCGCGGTTTTCGCGCGTAAAAATCGCGCGCCGATTCGCTTGATTAACTCGGTTATCGCCGTGCTGACCCGCCAAGGCTATCTGGCGCAGGTGGCCGGGCGTGACGCCGGTTTTGTGCTGATGCGCGCGCCGGAAAACCTGCCGTTGCGCAACGTGGTTTCCGATATGATGCGCGCGGGCGGCGATAATCTGGAGTTGGAAAAGAGCCTGATGGTTGACCCGGCGCTCAAATCCATGCTGTCAAAAATCGAGACCGGGCTGGATCAGGGCTTCGGCGCCTTGACCGTGGCGGACCTGGTCGCGGCGGCTGCGTCGCCGGCGACGCCGTAATTCCATGCTCTTTCAGCCCGCCCAACAGCTCAACGCGGAGCAATTGCGCGCGGTCACGGCGCCGGATGGTCCGGCGCTGGTGATTGCGGCGGCGGGCACGGGCAAAACCCAAACGCTGACCTGCCGCGTGGCTTGGCTGGTGCTGGAACGACAGGTGGACCCGCGCCGGATTCTGCTGCTGACGTTCACCAATCGCGCCGCCCGCGAGATGCTCGACCGCGCCGCGCAATTGGTGGGCGGCGGGGTGGGGGGCATGTGGGGCGGCACGTTCCATCACGCGGCCAACCGCATGCTGCGACGAAATGCGGCCCTGTTGGGCTATGGCAACGATTACAGCATTTTGGATGAAGACGACTCCCTGCGTTTGCTGAAGCATTGTGTCACGGATTTGGGCCTCAAGGATAAAAAATTTCCCAAGCCTCGGGTGTTGAATACCGTGATTAGTCTGGCCGCCAATCGCGGCGTTGAGCTGGCCGACACGGTGAAGGACCACTTCGCGGGGCATGAGGTGGATATTGCGGGCATCTTGAAAGTTGCCGAGCGCTATGCGCAACGCAAGCGCGAGCTGAATGCCATGGATTTTGACGATTTGCTCGTCAACGGGCTGCGCCTGCTGCGCGAGCACACCGACGTCGCCGCCTATTACCAAGAGCGCATGCAGCATGTGCTGGTGGATGAATATCAGGACACCAACGCTCTGCAGGCGGACTTTGTGGATATTATTGCCGCGCGCCATCGCAATTTGATGGCGGTGGGCGACGACTTCCAAAGCATCTATTCCTGGCGCGGCGCCGCCGTGCAAAACATCCTTTCCTTTCCCAAGCGCTACCCCGAAGCGCAGATTTTCACGCTGGAAGAAAATTATCGCAGCACGCAAAGCATTCTGGACGTGGCCAATCAGGTGATTGCCGGCAACCCGGACCAATTTCAGAAAACACTGCGGGCCACCCGCCCGGCGGAAGTCAAGCCGACCTTGGTGAAAGTGACCGATGGCGGGCATCAGGCGCGCTATATCGTGGCCAAGGTGCGCCAGTTGCTGGATTCCGGCGCGGTCGAGCCGGGAGAAATCGCGGTTTTGTACCGCTCGCATTTCCACTCCATGGAATTGCAGATGGAGCTGGCGCGCGCCCGGATGGACTATGTGCTGATGAGCGGTGTTCGCTTTTTCGAGCAGGCGCACATCAAGGATGTTTGCACCCTGTTGCGGCTGGCGGCCAATCCGGCGGACAGCCTCGCGTTCAGTCGCATGGTGGAGATGCTGCCGAAGGTGGGGCCGAAGAAAGCGCAGTCCCTGTGGCGCGCGCTGGGCGAGCACGCCAATTTGCGCGACGCCGCCAAGCGCGCCAAATTGCTGGAGTTGTTGCCCAAGGAGGCCCAGCCGCTCTGGCAGGCCGCCATGGAGGGCGTTTTTGCCGATGACGAAACCGGCGCTGTTTTGGACCGCCCCGATGAGTCCATCCTGCGCTTCACGGAGCATTTTTACGCGGACTATGCCGAAGACACCTTTGATAATGCCCGCCAGCGAATTGAAGATATTGACGAGCTGATGAGCTTTGCCGCCAAATATGCCGATACGGCCGCGTTTTTGAGCGAAATGGCGCTGTTGACCAACCTGGACACGGAACAAAACCTGCACAAAGCCACGCCCGCGAAAAGCATCCGCCTCAGCACGATTCATCAGGCCAAGGGGCTGGAATGGAAGGCTGTGTTTGTGCTTTGGCTGGTGGAGGGCATGTTCCCGGCGGTGCGCTCGCTGGAGGAGGACGCCACGCTGGCCGAGGAGCGCCGCCTCTTTTATGTGGCCGTGACCCGCGCCAAGAATTATCTCTGGCTGAGCGTGCCGCGCATGCGAAAAATGCGCGATGGCGGGCTGATGATGTGCGCTCCGTCCCAATTTATCGAAGAATTGGACCCGGCCCTTCTTCAGGTGGACAAGGCGGGGGGTGTTGTGATGCCCTCCACGCGCTGGAGGGGCTATTGAGTCGGAGCCGCTCCCGCGCGACGGCGGGCGCGTGTTTTGCGGGCTTGCCAGCGGTCGGCAACTGGCGCACAATGGCGGCATGAAACCGTGGATTCTTTCGCGAAAAGATGTCATCAGCCTGAAATTCGCCTGCCCGGATTGCTCGCAAAAAATTGATGCGGGCCGGGAGTTGTTCGGCGAGCTGGTGGAGTGTCCCACCTGTGGTAAACGGATGCAGGTTCCCGACCTGAAAAACATGCCGCGCAGTTTTCCGGTCAAGCGCCTGCCGAAAGCCAAGCGCCAATCGTGAAAAAACACGCATTCCGCCACGGCTGTTTTCTTGCGCTGGTGTTTCTCATCGGGGGGGTGGGGGTTGTTCGCTTCGCGGCCTATCCTTTCATGTCGCCCAACGCGCCGATTGCCGCGCCGGTGTTGGTCATCGAAGGCTGGATGGAGGACGAGCAGATTCAGGAAGCCGTGGCCTGGGCGGAAACCAACGGGGTTGAAACCATCTATACCACGGGCGGCCCGCTGTCGCAGGGCAGCTATCTCGTCGAATGGAAAACGTTCGCGGAAATGACCCATGCCCGTCTGGATAAAATGGGCGTGACCGGGGCTTTCAAGGTGGTGGCTGCGCCCGCGCAGAAAGTTCAGCGGGACCGCACCCGCGAATCCGCTCGCGCCTTGAAAGCGGCCGCGCCTGATTTGACGGCCTTCAATCTGGTCAGTTCCGGCCCGCACACCCGGCGCAGTTGGCGGACCTTTCGCCGCGAATTCGGCCCCGCCGCCGAGATTGGGTGCCTGGCCCTGACCCCGCCGGATTTCGGCCCCGGCGACTGGTGGCGGTGCTCCGAAGGCATTAAAACGATGATTAGCGAAACCGCGGCTTATCTGTATGAGGTGACCACCGGAGTTTTTTGAGTGCAACGCGCCGCGAACTAGGATATAGGAGATGAAGTCAGGAGAATACCCATGAAAGCCATCCATTTTACACTTGGTTTGATTTTGTTCCTGTCGCTGGCCGCGGCGGGACTGGCCTTGATTGTTTCGCCCGCGTATCCGCAATATCTGCAAGCGGCTCACGATTACTGCATCGGCCTGCCCCCATGGGCGCGGGTGATGGTGGGCGTGGCGGTGCTGTTTTATGTTTTCATTTACCTGCTGGCCGGCCTGCGCTGGCGTCGGCAGCCCACGTTCATCACTTTTGAAAACGAAAATGGCACCGTCAGCGTGAACGCCGTTGCCGTGCAGGACTATCTGGACAAGCTGAAAGATGAGTTCGCCGCGGTGGTCTGGATGAAAAACCATTTGCGTGTGCAGCGCGGCGCGCTGGAAGTCGGCCTGGCTCTTGGCGTGCGCGAAGGCACCCGCATCCCGGAAATGTGCAAGCTGATGCAAGTCCGCGTGCGTGAAATTCTCGAAGAACATCTGGGCACTTGCGATTTGCGCGGCGTCTCCATCGAAGTCAACGAAATCCGCGCACGCAAGAAGCGGCCCGCCGCGGCCGAAACGGAGTAGGGGAGCGCGCGGTATGGATTGGGACCGCTTTGCCGAAGGGCATTTGGATGTCGCCCATGAGGTGCTCACCACGCTGCGCCCGACCATTGAAGCCGTTGCCGCCAAAATGGTGGCCTGCCTGAAACAGGGCGGCAAAATCCTTGTTTGCGGCAACGGCGGAAGCGCCGCCGACGCCCAGCATTTCGCCGCCGAGCTGGTCAATCGCTTCCAGTGTGAACGCCGCCCCTACGCGGCCATCGCGCTCACCACGGACACCTCCATTCTGACCGCCATTGCCAACGATTACGACTACGCGCAAGTGTTTTCCAAGCAGGTTGAGGCGCTGGGCCGCTCCGGTGACATTCTGCTGGCCATTTCCACCAGCGGAAACGCCGCGAATGTATGCCGCGCCGCTGAAGTGGCGCGCGCTTCGGGAATCTGGACCGTGGCTCTGTCCGGCGGACAGGGCGGGCAGCTCGGCGGTCTGGCGCACCAGCTCTTGTGCGTGACCAGTTCCACCGTTACTGCCCGGATTCAGGAAGGGCACGGCATGATTGTGCATGCCCTGTGTCAGCTTATTGAAGAACAAATGGCGGATTGATTCCGCCGTAGCCGCGCGTGTTTGCTGCGGCATAACAAAGGATGCTCATGAACAAATCCACCACTCCCGATATTGTCGTGGTTGGCTCGGTAGCCTTCGACAGCGTTAAAACCTCCAAAGCCGCGCATGAAAAGTTGCTGGGCGGTTCCGCCAGCTATACCAGCATCGCCGCCGCTTTGTTCGCCCGCACCGGCATCGTCGGTGTCGTCGGCGAAGATTTTCCCCAGGCCTACATGGAGGTTTTTCTGAACGCCAACGTGGATACCCAGGGCTTGCAGCGCGAGCCGGGCAAAACTTTCCACTGGAGCGGCGTTTACGAAGACGACATGAACAACCGCCATACCCATTGCACCGACCTCAACGTGTTCGCGGACTTCAACCCCGTGATTCCGGAAGCCTACCGCGCCAGCCCGTTCCTGTGTCTGGGCAATATCGCGCCCGCCCTGCAAGCGCGAGTCCTTGACCAAATGGAAAAGCCGCGCTTTACGGTGCTCGATACCATGGACTTGTGGATTAACACCGCCCGCGAGGCGTTGCTGGGCGTGATTCGGCGCGTGGACTTGCTGACCGTCAATGAACACGAAGCCCGCCATCTGACCGGCAAAGGCTCGCTCCTGAAAGCCGCCCATAAAATTTTGGAGATGGGGCCGCAATATGCCCTCATCAAGAAAGGCGAACACGGCGCGTTTTTGATGAGCAAGGACGACATTTTAATCGTGCCCGCCTGGCCGCTGGTTGATGTGCTCGACCCCACCGGCGCGGGCGACACCTTTGCCGGCGGTCTGATTGGCACGCTTGCCGCGCACGGCAAAATCACCCGCGAAAATCTGCACGATGCGCTGGTCAATGCCACCGTTGCCGCCGCCTATACCTGCGAGGCTTTCAGCGTGGACCGCCTGCGGGCCATCACTCGCGGCGATCTGGAAGAGCGCGCCCGCCGCTTTCGCAACATGCTGCCCTGAGCGCTTGCGAAAACAGCCGGGTGGAGGGTGGTGGGTGGCGGGT
>FZPS01000024.1_pt107 | contig 26519 bp, 21 predicted proteins | sample 1817821 | NCBI WGS metagenome assembly FZPS01 (sample SAMEA104158645, study PRJEB21678) | metagenome | place: Germany | collected 2015-04-21
TTTGATAAAGGTCTTGGATCCGCCAATTTGCGCAAGGGTGACAAGGGCTGACTCTTTAGGAGCGGTTGACGAAACATAGGATCAAAGTAGACCACATCAAAGGAATTGTCTTTCTGCTGTGATAAAAACATATTATGGTCTGAATTATATACTTGGATTCGGGTAATAGGCTCACTTAGCCAAGAAATATCACTGACAAAGCGGCGCATACCCCATTTAATAATGGCTGCGATTATTGGTGATGATTCTATACCAACTACCGTAGTCTGGGTAAAGTAAGCAGCTACTATCGCATCAGCTCCCAATCCCAGTGTACAGTCTAAAAAAGAATACCCTTCCTTTAATCCGCATGCTTTAATCATGGGGTCTTCCTGTTTCTTTTTGCGGTAAGCTCCAATACGAATCTTGGCCATGCTGGGATGAAAGAAAAACTGTTCATCCCCCATCTGCAAAACCGGTCCCTGTTCCTGCCATATTATTACTCCATCAGCTCCATTTTCCCGTAAAAGTTCACCCAGGCTTTTTCCGGAGCGCGGCACATAAGGCAAACCTATATCCGATAAAAATTCCTCCAATTCAGAGGAGCTAGATACCCCTGACAGCGGACTGGTGACAATTAAGTTCATGTACCATCCCCCATTGTTTAGGCCCGCTTAAAAACCTTTTCTAAATCATGGTGCCCGATCTTCATTAGGGTAGGTCTCCCGTGAGGACAATGCTGGTATTGCTCCTGCACCAGCAAATCATTGATTAGAATCTGCATTTCCGATGCAGACATAAAATCACCGGCTTTTATGGCTTTATGACAGGCCATACTGATCATAGCTTCTTCGCGAAAGTCCTTATAATTACCGTTATCCAGCAGCTCAATCAGGTCCATTAAAACCTGGGGTTCTTGCCCTTTAATCTGACTGGGTGCACGGCGTATTATCACTGATGAAAGTCCGGCACGATCATAGGAAAAACCTATTTGCTCCATTCTTTCCTTTTCCCTTTCCAATAATTCAACCTGACGAGTAGATATTTCCAACGAAACTGGGAACAATAGGTCATGGCCGGTAATCGCCTGCTGGTTCTCCTGTTTAAGGCGATTAAAGAGTATTCTTTCATGAGCGGCATGCTGATCAATTATCCATAAGCCTTCTTCTATTTCCACTAGAATGTAGGACTTCATAAGTTGCCCCAGTACTCTAGCTTCTGAGCTGAATCCCGGGCGGTTGTCAACAGAAAAGGTGGGTAAGGGTTCCCGGTAATCCAAAGAAGCCCCATTTGTTTCATTAAGCAGTAATTCTCCGGTTTCATAGTCAACCTGGTTGTATGAAGGTCGTGATAATGGCGGAGGGTAAGATACTTGATGTATACCAGCCAAGGCCGATCTGTCATGCCTGGACAAGTGATCAACTATCACCTGACGTATCAAGGAAAAAACCTGTTTTTCATCAGCAAAGCGGACTTCCCATTTCTGTGGATGTACATTAACATCCACTAAATTACCTGGTACCGATATATTTAATATTACTATGGGGTATTCGCGGGACAATAGCAAACCTTGGTAAGCCACATCAATAGCCCGGTACAACAGACTGCTGCGAATAGGCCGTTTGTTCACAAAAAATAACTGACCACGCCGGTTTTGGCGAGTAGTCTCGGGTGGAGAAATCATACCCTGCAGTGCGAATAACTCACCCTGATAGGATATGTCTAAAAGTGTCTTTACAAATTCGGCACCATATACTGCCACCGCCGCATCTCTGATGGAGCCATTACCGGGTGTCTTAAAGTATGTTTTGCGGTTGCTGCGCAAGGTAAAGGAAACCTCGGGCCAGGCCAAAGCATAACGAGATACCAGCTCATGGATATGGTTGCCTTCACTAACCGGACTTTTCAAGAATTTCCTGCGGGCGGGTGTGTTATAAAAAAGATTCCCCACCCTTACCCGGGTACCTGGGGGACAAGAAGCAGGTTCCAGTGATTGGAGCAATCCTCCTTCGTAACAGGCATATACCCCTGTCTGATCAGGTCTGCAAGTAAAAATATCCACACGGGATACCGAAGCAATGCTAGGCAAAGCTTCGCCTCTGAATCCCATAGTGGTGATATTATATAGATCGTTTTCCGCAGTGATTTTGCTGGTAGCATGGCGCATAAAAGCTTGAGGGAGGTCCTTTTCATCTATACCTTGACCATTGTCCTCCACCTCAATTATTTCTATACCACCTTGGGTAAAACTTATTTCAATACGGGAAGCTCCCGCATCCAGGGCATTATCTACCAGCTCCTTAACCACCGACGCAGGCCGCTCAATAACTTCTCCGGCAGCAATCTTATTGATCAAATGCTCATCCAACAGGTTTATGGTCATCTGAAGATCTCTTCCTCTTCCCTATCAGGATTAAAGCTTCTATATTCGCGCATGATACGATCTTGTAAATAAACGCGATCATAGCGATCATAACGTATTAAATCCTGATACATCTGGGCACCTTGATCATGACAGGATGAACAGCAGTTTATGGGAATAGAAATGCACATCACCCGGTAAAGTTTGCCGTTGCGATGCTGGGCAGTGGATTCAATAATGCGAAAACCGCAGCAGTCAGGACAATTACGCAGCCTGATGTGCTGTTCTTCATGAATGTAATCGGTATCATAAAATATGCGTTCATATTCACTGAAAAACTCCTGAACGGAACGACGGTTTTGCTCGATTTTATCTTGACGGTTTCTAAATCGATTCAACTGGGTATTTACTATTTTTTTAATTAGCTCCAGGTTACGAGGTGATTCCGAAAACTTCTCCCGGGCATAATCAGGTTCCCGCAGATTGCTATAATCCATTCCCGCCATGGCCATGATAATACCCATATTAATATAGGGTAAAGCTGTCTCCACCGAATAACCGCCCTCTAAAACCGCAATATCAGGTGATAATTTGCGATTCAACTCAGCATATCCCTGAGCCGTGAAGCGCATATCCGCTAAGGGATCAGTGTAGTGATTATCTTGACCGGCTGAATTTATTATTATTTCAGGCTTAAACTCCTCTAATAGGGGCATTACCAAGTTGTCAATAACATAATGAATGCCCCCATCAGTAGTTTTCGGCATCAACGGTATATTGATGGTGGTACCGTAAGCCAGCGGTCCCCCGGCTTCCTCCATAAACCCGCTACCGGGATATAATGTTCGTCCATCCTGGTGAAAAGACACAAACAAAACATCCGGATCATGGTAGTAAATCTCTTGGGTACCATCACCATGATGCACGTCCGTATCAATAATAGCCACCCTTTTGATGCCATATTTGTGACGCAGGTACTCGATCATAATAGCTTCATTATTAATATTGCAAAAGCCCCGGTTACCATGGCTTACACTCATGGCGTGGTGACCAGGAGGCCTTATAATGGCAAAACCATTTTTTATTTCCCCGTTCATATAAGCATCTGCCATAACTAGAGTTGAACCAGCCGCAATATAATGAGCCTCTAATAAATAAGCGTCCAGCTCAGGAACCGCAAAATGAACTGCAGCAATATCAATGGGTTCAGCTAATCGAGGTTTGTATTCTTTAATCTGCGGCAGATCCATGATTCCTTCCTCAAATAACTGGTCGCGGGTGTAGAGTAATCGTTCTTCTCGCTCCGGATGAGTGGGAGAAATAGCCCAGTCAAAAGCCGGGAAAAACAGTACTCCAGTTGGTTTCATTATTTCACCCCCTGATACTCTTGGATCAATCCAGGAGCGATTTGAATCCCGATGTCAAAAATACGTCCGGTTCGGTTCCATCCCCGGATTACATTAAACTGTTCTTCATGGAATACGTTATACTCATCCAAATAGGCTTCCATTCTCCGTTCCTTGCCCCATTTACGTAAGTATTTGACCGCCAGCTCCCGGGCATCGCTCAGTTGATATTTGACAATCTCATGGGTTTTTTCTACTACTCCGCCGGGCTCAACTGAACACAGAGACCTCTCTGTATCCAAATGCAAATAAACAGACAAGGTCGGTCGGGCCACAGCCGCTCCCAGGGCATTGGCTACATCTGAATAGTGATGTACGAAGGGCTCCACCCCAAGAAATTGAGCCACCCGGGGTATTATAAAATGAGCGGCGGCACCGATACCTACCACCCGGTCCAAGGTAAATTTCCGGCGATGGACCACCTCCCACACCCGGTAAGCCGGCTCATTTTCCCATTCCTTAAACATATCGTCAGTGGCCCTAACCAGAGTTTTAATTACATCATCAATGACTTGGTCACACATGCTATCCAGGTCCAGATGCGCCTGCTCCGCTATATTCTGTAGATAGTTTTTCGAGCGGTTTACATCACCCTGCTGCAAAGCCAGGCGATAATTGAAAACATCGGTAACAGTAGCAGCATCACCGCCGAAACAGGCAGCTGGCCCTTTTCTATCTGCTTGAATAGTAATACGGCCATCACTATATGCCAGCGGACTATCGCCTCCTATGGCAATGGAGCGCACCGATACTGCCTTTACATGGGTATAATGGTTCATCAATTGTGCTCCCCGTGAGGCTTGCAGAGGTAAGCCTTCTACCAGCAGAGCCAGGTCAGAAGTAGTCCCTCCAATATCTATTACCAGGGAGTTTTTATTATCCATGGTAAGAGCTAGAGCTCCCATAGTGCTGGCAGCTGGTCCGGAAAATATAGTTTCACAGGGGTAGTGCCGGGATATGTCTAAAGGTAAAGTTCCCCCATCGGCTTTAAGAATGTGGACTTCTATGTCAGCTCCTCTTTTTTGTAACGCTTTTTCCACTTCATCAACAAAATGCTGCCATTCCCTTGAAATCATAGCGGTAAAATAGGCCGTAGCTGCACGGCGGGGAAAGTTCAGCTGATTGGCAATATCACAGCTGAGAAACACCTCTAGATCGGGATATTCCTGTTTAAGAATATCAGCGGTCTGGCTTTCATGACTGCGGTTACGGTTGGAAAACTTACCAGCTATAGCGGCTCTTTTAATACCCATCTGTTTAAGTTTATCCGCCAAAGCTCTGATTTCGTTAACAGATATGGGTTCTATTTCCCGACCGCGAAAATCAATAGCGCCTGTGATAAAGAAGGTATCGGGTGATAATTGATAAGCATCATGAGGAAGGCCGTATCCAGGTATTAAAATCAGGGCGGTGCGTTTTCCTTTGCCCGTAGCCAATAAATTAGTTACCAAAGTAGTACTGAGAACAATTCTCTCCACTGTCTTTTCTTCAGGCACAACTGATAAAAGCTCATTGAGAACCTCCAGAATCACTCTATCTAGGTTATCATTGTCGGTGGGCCGTTTTACAGATTCTTTAATAACCCGGCCATCAAACAATACACCATCCGTAAAGGTTCCTCCCACATCAATGCCAATTAACAAAATTGCCACCTCCTACAGGTTGGGTCAGGACAGGCTCTCCTTCCATTCGTATAATAATGACAAAGCATTCCGAGGTGATAGTTCATCAAGTTCCAAAACCCGCAGCTTTTCAATAATAGGATTTTCCTCCGCAAATAAGCTGGGTTGCTCCATAAGTCCAGGCGGTTGTTTATTACCAGACTTGGTTTCCAGTTCACCCAGAATTTCCTGAGCCCGTTCGATGATATCCGGCCGCAGACCAGCTAATTGAGCAACATGTAAGCCGTAACTCTTATCAGCCCGGCCAGGCAAAACCCTTTTTAGGAAAACCACACTGTCTCCAGAGTCCTGAACTGAAACCGATAGATTCACAACCCCTTCAAGGGCATCCTCCAGTTGAGTTAATTCATGATAATGAGTGGCAAATAGAGTACGCGCACCAATATTACTCACTATGTACTCAGAGACTGCCTGGGCTAGGCTCAATCCATCGTAAGTACTGGTACCCCGCCCGATTTCATCCAGAATAATCAGGCTGTCGGCCGTGGCATTATGGATGATATTAGCTACTTCCACCATTTCCACCATAAAGGTACTCTGACCAGCACTGAGATCATCTGAAGCTCCTACCCTAGTAAATAAACGGTCTACCAATCCTATATGAGCAAAATCAGCGGGAACGAAACTTCCCATTTGAGCCATTAATACCAGTAAAGCAACTTGCCGCAAATAGGTGCTCTTGCCGCCCATATTAGGTCCAGTAATAATAGCAAATCGAGCATCCTTTTGGTTTAGTTTAACATCGTTGGGAACAAAACGCGAATTTACCAGGTATTTTTCCACCATGGGGTGACGGGAGGCACGGGCGTTAATAACACCGCTGTTGTCAATTACCGGACGTACATAGTTATTGGCAAAGGCCGCTTCCGCCAGTGACAATAATACGTCCAGAACAGCTATTTGGTCTGCAGTTATTTGAAAACGATGTAAATAGAGCAGTAGTTCTTCCCGTATTTCACAAAACTTGGCATACTCCAAAGCAAAGAGTTTTTCTCTAGCTCCCAGTATACGCTCCTCATATTGCTTCAATTCATCACATATGAATCGTTCGGTGTTCACCAGGGTTTGTTTGCGATGATAGTCCTCAGGAACTAAATGCAGATTAGATTTGCTGATTTCTATGTAATAGCCAAACACCTTATTGTAAGCAACTTTTAAGTGTTTGATTCCCGTGCGCTCTTTTTCACGACTTTCAAAGGCAATGAGCCAGTCAGACCCTTCCTCTGATAATTGCCGCAGTTCATCGACTTCGGATGAGTACCCGTTCTTGATTATGTCTCCTTCACGTAATGACATAGGAGGATTATCGCTGATGGCCTTGTTGATAAGATCATGCATGTCTGGTAAAGTATCCAGCTCGGCAATTTCTTTAAGCAACTCGCAACTGGTTTCCCTCAGCATCCCTTTAATTAGCTCAGCCTTCTCCAAAGACTGTTTGGCCGCCACCATATCCCGGGGAGTAACTAACTGACTACCTATTTTACCTGCCAGGCGTTCCATGTCGTATACACCTTTTAAGGCTTCTCGCAAACTATCGCGCAGTACCATGTTTTCTTTTAATTCCTGTACGGCATCATGGCGTTTATTAATCGTCCGCCCATCTTTGAGAGGAAGTTCGATCCAATTCTTCAGTCGCCTTCTGCCCATGGAGGTACAGCAGTAATCCAGAATAGATAATAAAGAGCCCTCTCTTTTGCCATCTCTCAAGGTCTTGGTTAACTCTAAGTTACGGCGGGTGGCTGTATCCAGGTTTAAGTACTGGTCGCTGTAATGAATGCTTATAGCTTGCAGGTGATGAAGATAAGCATGGCAGGTCCTTTCAAAATAGCTAATGATAGCAGCTGCCGCACTAACCGCTAGGTTATAACTATCGTCAATACCGAACCCTTCCAGAGTAGCAACCTTAAAGTGGCGCTGCAAAATGTCGCAAGCCATACTATAGCTGCTAGGGAAATCGGTAGCAACTATCGACATATTGTTTAATTCAGCCTGCTCCTCTATCCATAGGGATGGTTGATTTTCATTTAAGAGACATTCGCTGGGGTTTAAGCGCATAATTTCAGCATAAAGCTGGCTGACTGCGTGTTCACCATTCCACTGGCAAACCTTGAATTCGCCAGTGGATATATCTGCAAAGGCCAATCCAGCCGAATCCTCATCAACGCTTACCGCTGCCAGGTAATTGGGCGCAGTTTCCGAAAGCATATTATCCTCAATAACAGTACCTGGAGTGATAACCCGCACCACTTCTCTCTTAACCAATCCCTTAGCTTCACGAGGATCCTCCACTTGTTCGCATATGGCTACCCGAAAACCGCGCGCTATCAGCTTAGCAATATAGTTGTGGGCTGAATGATGAGGAACCCCACACATAGGAACTCGACCAGCATTCCCAGCATCACGGGCAGTTAAAACTATTTCCAGTTCCCGGGAGGCGATTTGGGCATCTTCGAAAAACATTTCATAAAAGTCTCCCAGGCGAAAAAACAGTAAGGTGTCCGGATATTCATTTTTTATTTCTAGATATTGTTGCAGCATGGGAGTGTACTTGGACATACCTATAACCTCTCAAAAAGAAAGACTTAGATATCTAAGCCTTTCTGTACAGTATTATTCTTCGTTGTTTCTTCCTTAACTGCAGCCTCCACCACAGCTGTCGCATGAGTCAGGACTGCAGCTTCCAGTGCCAGAAATAGCTTGGTTCATGGCAAAATAAACGGCTTGCATTAAATTATCAAACTTTTCCTGGGCTTGAATTAATTCGTTTATAATACTATTGGCGATTAACTGCTGTTCTAAAATATTAATGTGATCCTCCTCAGCCTTGGTAACTAATAAACCGTCCTGGAATTTGTGCTCCAATTGGCTTTTGGCATCCTGGTATTTAATTAACAGGTCATAGGCACTTCTGTCCTGAGCCAGCTTCATTTGTAAAGCTTTCAGGCGATCAACTTCGTCTGATTCAGATACAGCCGTACCTAATTCAAAGGCCAACCGGATAATTTCTTCAGTAGTCAATATCTTTATCCTCCCAACTATGTGCAGAATCAGTGTCTGCAATTCTTCCATTATTCTAGCATGAATCGGTTAAGCAATTAAATTGTTTCCAAAAAAACTTTTGACTTAACTACTTTTTACTGCCGGCAGTACTTCCCCGAACAGTGAGAAAGATTTTCCTTCCACTACTCTTACGGGGATTATTTGCCCAATTAGATCTTCTGACCCTGGTATTATTACAACGCGATTGGTTCTGGTTCGGGACGTTAATTTGGTTTTATCGGTTTTGCTGGGTCCTTCCACCAACACCTCTTCCACTTTTCCCTCCAGTGATTGATTGATTTCCCGCGCTATACGGTACTGAACCAGATTTAGTTGGTTGAGCCGCGCCTTTTTAACTTCCAGGGGCACCTGATCGGTAAACTCGGCAGCTCTGGTACCACTTCGGGTTGAATACATGAAAGTAAAAGCAGCATCAAAGCGTACTTTTTCTACCATATCCAGAGTATCGGCAAAATCCTCATCCTCTTCTCCGGGAAAACCTACTATTAAATCACTGGTAATAGCCACACCAGGTATTCTTTCGCGTATGCGATTGGTTATTTCTAAATAATGCTCCCGGGTGTAACCCCGGTTCATACGCTTGAGAATCCGATTACTACCTGCCTGCAAAGGTACGTGTATATGCTCGCAAATCACCGGGTTACCAGCGATGGTATCTATTAACTTATCCGACATATCTTTAGGATGGGATGTGGTAAAGCGAACCCGGTCTATTCCCTCCACTCGAGCAGTCATTGCTAAGAGATCGGCAAAATCAATTTCCTCATCCAAACCCTTGCCATAAGAATTAACATTTTGCCCCAGCAGGGTTACCTCACGGTATCCCTGATCGGCTAACTCCTGGACCTCCTTTAATATGTCTGCCGAACGGCGACTCCTTTCCCGGCCTCGGGTATAAGGAACAATACAATAGCTGCAGAAATTATTGCACCCGTACATTATATTTACAAAAGCACTAATTCCAGGCCGCCGGACGGAGGGAAGGTTCTCCTCCACTTCACCTTCTTGGTCCCATACCTGAAACACTGGGGTCTTAGACTGCCTGGCTTGTTCAATCAAATATGGCAATTCGTGAATATTGTGGGTGCCAAATACCACATCTACTCCTATCTTTTTCAGACGGGCTTGGACCTCGGGAAGCTGAGCCATGCAGCCGCCAAAAGCAATAATCAAATCGGGATTGCGGCGTTTTAAGGCACTTATTTCTCCCAATTTTCCATATACTTTGTTTTCCGCTGAATGACGCACACTGCAGGTATTAAACAGTATTATGCTGGCCTCTTCCGGCTTATCCGTAGCACAATATCCCATGGCTTCTAAAAGGCCGTTCATGATTTCCGAATCACGGACATTCATCTGGCATCCATACGTCAATGTGAGGTAAGCCGGTGCTTTTTCAAGTTGTTGATCCACCTTGTCTTTATCACCTCGCGTCTATATATTATACCTTTTTTGCCCTAAAATATCTTTTGCCCATGAAAAAACCCGATCCATTATGGACCGGGCTGAATATTAGGAAAAGAGAAGTGGTCACATGGTCACTTTACTGGTGTTTTTCCATATACCCATTTTTTCAGCCTCTTTTACCAGGGTATCCCGGAAATCGGGATGAGCAATACTTATCAAAGCTTCCGCCCGCTGCCAGGTGGACTTACCCTTCAAATTGGCTACACCGAATTCAGTCACTACTAGATGGGTCACCTGTCTGGGAACAGTAATAATTGAACCCTGTGGCATAGTGGGTTTTATAGTGGAGGTCACTGTGCCGTCCTTGGTCTTAAATGTAGATGGACTACATAAGAAGCTCTGGCCGCCTTTGGACAAATAGGAACCCAAAACAAAGTCCAGCTGCCCGCCGTTTCCGCCGATGTGCAGTAAGCCTGCTGACTCAGAGTTGACCTGGCCAAAAAGATCCACTTCTAAACAACTGCACACCGACACAAAGTTATCGATTTGGGCTATAGTACTGATTTCATTCACATAATCAACCGGACATACGTGATGCAGGGAGTTGTTATCGATGAAATCGTAAAGTTCCTTGGAACCCATGGCAAAAGTCCAGACCATTTTGCCCCGATCCAGGTTTTTATTGCCGGTTATTTTACCAGCTTTGTAGAGATTCAGAAAAGCATCCACAAACATTTCCGAATGAACACTGAGATCTTTAATATCTGAATCACATATAAAAGACCCCACTGTATTGGGCAGGCCGCCAATCCCTAACTGCAAGGTACTGCCCTTTCTCACCCGCTCCACAATATGAGCAGCTATTTGGCGGTCTACTTCGGTGGCTTCCTTTCCAATTAAAACCGGAAGTTCCTGGTTGCTGCCCTGGACGATATAATCGATCTGGGAAATATGGATGGCATTTTGCATACCATGAACCACCGGCATCTTTTCATTAACTTCAACTATGACAACCTTAGCTTTATTAACTATGGCCGGTGCGTCAGCTACCTGGGGCCCCAGGTTAAAATAGCCGTGTTTATCCATGGGGGCTACCCTCAGCATGGCTACATCAAGATCTATATCCTGGGTAAAGTATTTAAGCTGTTCTCTGAACTGAACCGGAATATACCAGCAGGTACCCTGACGGTTCATTTTCCTTTCCACGGCACCAAATTGAGTAGAATTAAACCTGATATGCTGGACCTTTGGATCAGCTTTGACAATAGCCGGCGGTTCCGAATAAGGCCAGATAGTTGTAATAACATTTACATCAGTTAATTCATTCACCCGGCCTGCCAGAGCTTGATCTAAGTCCCAAACGACCCCGCAGAATGCACCGTAGTGTATGGTATCTCCGGATTTTATTGTCTTAACCGCCTCCGCCGCCGTAACTAGTTTCGAACGATATTCTTCGAGTAGTGCCGACATTGTTAGTCTCTCCTTAGCAAAGTAATACTGTTTCAACTTGGATTGATTCTTTACTATGATTATTTTTTCCAGAGTTAAATTAATAAATGTTTTAGAATTTGTATTTACTTGATGTTTTCGATGATAAAAGCCACTCCCGGTCCGCCGCTGGCACATAAAGATGCACAGCCATAGCGGACATTGCGGCGTTTCATCTCATGCATCATAGTCAGTATCAGGCGCGCTCCAGTCATCCCGACGGGATGGCCAATGGAAATTCCGGAACCTACTCCATTCACCCGCTCCATATCCAGTTTAAGCTCCCGGTTGACCCCCAAAAACTGGGCAGCGAAAGCTTCATTTATTTCCCAGTAATCAATCTCATCTTGGGTCATTCCGGCAAATTTTAAGGCTTTTCTAACGGCGGGGACAACCCCCATACCCATTATGGATGGATCAACGGCTCCTGAAGCAGAGGCGACTACCCTGGCCAAAGGCTTAATGCCTAATTCTTTAGCTTTTTCAGCAGACATCATTATAAGTGCTGCTCCCCCATCATTAAGGCCAGAGGCATTGCCGGCCGTCACAGTACCACCTTTCTTGAAAGCCGGTTTCAGTTTGGCCAGAGATTCCAGGGTAGTATCGGCACGGGGGTGTTCATCGGTGTCCACGATAACAGTGCCTTTGCGGGTTGTTACTTCCACAGGTACAATTTCGTCCTTGAACCAACCTTTAGCAATGGCATTACAGGCTCTTTGATGGCTTAACACGGCCAGTTCATCCTGCTCTTCCCGGCTAATATTGTATTTCTCGGCAATGTTTTCGGCTGTAACTCCCATATGGTAATTATTCCAAGGATCTATCAGACCGCCTACCATCAGGCCGTCCAATATCTGCTCGCCATGACCCAGTCGATATCCCTGGCGAGCCCGCATTAGGTAATAAGGGGTATTAGTCATACTTTCCACCCCTACCGTCGCTCCCACTTCAATTTTGCCCAGCATAATCTGTTGGGAGCAAACTTCGGCTGCTCGCATAGATGATGGGCATTGCTGGTGAATGGTAACCGCAGTGGATTCAACGGGACAGCCTGCTCCCAGGGCAATTAAACGGGCACTGTTGCCGGGAGAGGAGGACTGGTTACAGTGCCCCCCTACTACTTCTTCAATTAAACCGGCACTGACTCCAGATTTCTCAAGGGCTACTTTTAGAACGATGATCCCCAGGTCCACCGGATTCTTGCTGGCTAGTGAGCCATTAAAATCTCCCACTGGTGTACGGGCTCCACCTACAATTACAACTTCATGCATAATCAATTCTCCTTTCCATATCTGCCTGTAAATTGCGGTTTACGCTTGTCCAAAAAAGCCTTCATACCTTCCTTCTGGTCCTGAGTGGCAAAGAGGTCTGACCAAGCTATTGCTTCCAGTTCAGTACCAGATTTTATATCCAGGTTGATGCCAATGTTTACAGTTCGTTTGGCCATTCTCAGGGCCAGGGGTGGTTTGTTGGATATTTTTTCCGCCATTTTTAGGGTTTCATCCAACAGCTTCTCATCGTCAACAACCCGGTTAATCAGTCCTAATTCCAGTGCGGCCGAAGCATCGATATTGTGACCCAGGAAAATTAATTCTTTAGCCTGGGCACTGCCAATTAAGCGAGGTAATCTTTGCGTTCCGCCGGCTCCCGGCATGATGCCCAGGTTGATTTCCGGCAGTCCAAAACGGGCACTGTCTCCCGCCAGGCGTATATCAGCTGCCAAGGCAATTTCAAAACCGGCTCCCAGTGCATATCCCTTAACAGCAGCGATTACCGGCTGCGGCAAGTTTTCTATTTTGTTGAAAGTAGAAATAAAGGCAAAATTGCGCGCTTCTTCAGGAACCATATCGGCCATATCATTTACATCGGCCCCAGCAGCAAAATGCTGGCCAGCTCCAGTCAATACCACCACTCGAATGTCGTTGTTTCCGGCTATTATATCGGCTGCTTGATCAATTTCGTCAACCATCTTACGGTTTAAGGCATTAAGCACTTTGGGGCGATTCAAAGTTAGAGTGGCTACATGTTCATTTATTTCCAAGACAATGTGCTCAAAGGTCACACTACTCACCGCCTGTATCTAATTGGTTATAGTCGTAAAAGCCCTTTTGAGTTATACGGCCATACTCTCCCTGGGTAAAAATTTTTGCCATAGCGGGAACTGGGCTTTTCATTAGTATCCCCTCTGATGGGGTGTTACTCGTCATCTTTGGCACCGGTCAACGTGTTGTCATCATTTCCGCAAAACCTTGTATACGAGTGCGCAGCTGTTCTACTGAGTCAGCCTGCTGTTCCAACTCCATATACAAGTGAGGAATACCAGCTTTTTCGAATTCCTTCTTCAGAATGGGATAATCGAATTCTTCCGGTTCACAGAATTTCATCATGGTTACAATTACCGCATCAGCTCCCGTGTCCCGGACCATATCAATCAACATATTGCTGCGCTGTTTCTGGGGATCATAAGCCAATGAGCACCCCAGTATATTAGCCCAACGACGAGCCAAACGTTCCAAGGGAGCGCCGCCGGCTGGGACATCGGTCCGAAATTGCCTGGATTCTTGAGCTAAATCATCACCCACTACTACCAGATTATATTGATTAAACAGTTCCAAAAAACCGTCTGGCTCGGCCATAATGCCGGTCAGGATTACTTTAATACCGTTGCTTTTTTCGGGCGGCAGAGCTTTAAATTCGCTGATCAATGACTTGACTAAAAGGGTGTGTTTAGCTTTATCCATGAAAAAGCCTGATTTAATAACCATATGCCGCCTCTGGGCGGTAATGGTCAGCGGGTAATCTCTTGCCACCCGGGTGAACTCACGCATGGTTTTGCGGTGCTCATTATATATAACTATGGCCTGATTTATGGCTTCATCAGTAATAGCCCTTCCGCTTAAGGATTCCAACTTTTTTCTAAGCTGTTCAAATTCCTTGATTAAGTAGGATATTCCAGAAGGGTTCTTGCGGTTCTGGGGATATACCAGGCAGAAGCAAGGAACCTGTGGTACTGCTACTTTCCAATTTTCTCCTATACACTTTAAGGTATCGCAGTGCATGGGGCAGACTACAGCGGATAAATCATTGTAAATTCCCCGCATGGCAAATTCCATAATGGCTCGCATAATTGAGCAGGCAAAGCTGGGCAGGTAGGTTCCGGACTGCACTATATTAGTCTGCCCGCCCCAGACGCCTACCGGCAGCATACCACCTGCATATATGATTTCTTCCGGAACATAAATAGGCAGACATCCTATAACTTCACGCCCGGTTTCCTGCTTAAAAGCACGTACAGCATGCGCCGGATTCTTTACTACACCTTCCATTTCTCGCAAAATAGCTGCAACGGGCTCCATTTATTCTCCTCCTATCCTTTGCTGCTGTTTTCTTATTTTCATCATTTCAACCAGAGCCTGAATACGGGTTTCAAATTGAGCCTGGGAAAATGCCCGGGGATCTGTCTGATCTCCGTCAAACATTACTGACGGAACTCCCGTTCTGGCCTCCACCTGTCTTTGCACTTCATATTGGCAAAAATCCTGGGGTTTGCAGCTGCGGTTGCAATGATAAATAATACCGTCAACCTTAAAGTCTTCAACGATTTTGCAGATGTTATCTACGCGAAAATCCATATTGCGATTTACAAAATTGGAGCTATAAGCCCTAGCCATACCATCAATATCATTGCTGTCATAGATGATAGACCAGGAATCAGGATAGGTGGAACCCACCATGTTAATACCATGATTCTTGAGGAACTTGTAAGTGGCGGAGAGAGCCGTCCAGCAAGCAATACCGTCCCACATTATGCGGAACTCTTCAGGGCGGTCTTTCCAGGGTCCCTGACCGTTAGCTATCTTTTCCTCACATTCTTGGGCCAGCAGCTTGAATACCTCCACGGTTTCCTTCTTGCCTCGCATACACACGATTAGGGCCATGTAATTAAAAATATCAAAACCGTTCATTGGCGATGAGACAGCCTGAGCAAGGGCCATAGCCTTTTTCCACCACTTCGCCGCTTCACTGGATATCTCCATCACTTCCCGGAAGCGATCATAATCAAAAGGCTGTCCAGCAATCTGTTCCAATTGATGAATAGCCTCTTGGAATTGCCCTTTAATGTACTCAACACTGTAATCGTGGACTTCATAATCGTAGTTAAAGGGCATATCAAACATTATTAACGGAATCTGCAGTTCCCTGGCGATGTTCTCATACCACTTGATAACTGTATTGCAAATGTTATTGCAGCAAATGAGCAGATCCGGAAGGGGTATTTTCCCCGCCATACTTTCCTGAATTTCCAGGTAACCCATATTTACACGGGCATAGGAACAAATATCCACTGAGTAACCCTGAGACTCAGCTATTTCGATTAGTTCAGGAGATCCCTTCTTAGCTCCGATGGCTGCGGCGTGATTCTCAGGATACACTGTATAGATTCCCATGGTCTCACAAAATTCTTGAGGGGCAATGGAGGTAGACCAGGCTACCAGTTCGCCCCTTTCTTTAGCAGCTAGTGCACCAGCATAGTGGTCGTCCAGGAGCTTTTGCAGCAATTGTTTAGAAATAAGTCTTTCGCTCACCAGTTAACCCTCTTTCTATATTTAGTATTCAGTGAACCGCCTTTTTCTTTAATTAATGCAATAAATATGCCAACAGTATTGGATAATAAAATAAGGAAACCAAGGCTGGAATAAGCTCCTTTTCAGACCTTATGCTATAATTACAAGATGTTTGGAGAGTCTTTGAGTGATGCTGCACTGCATCATTATTGCATATTTGCATCAAAAGGAGGTTGTCGCCATAAAATATGCACCAGACTCAGAGTGATGAACTATTACAACAGCTACAAACCATACAAGCCGAATTGAAACACTGCCGCAAACAGGTTGAAGATTATGAAGCAGTCTTGAATTCGTCATTTGACGGAATCCTGATAACCGATGGCGAAGGCAACGTTTTGATGGTTAACCAGGCCTATGAAAGGCTAACCGGCATTAAAATAGACGAAATTACCGGTAAAAACATGCGAGATATGTTAGACCCTACCTATATGCCCAATTCTGTGGTTTTGATGGTTCTGGAGGAGAAAAAGACCGTAACTATACCCCACTTTACCCGCAATGCCAAGAGCATTACCGTTACCGGCAACCCTGTTTTTAATAAACAGGGAGAAATCTACCGGGTCATTACCAATGTGCGTGATACCACGGAATTAATTGAACTGCGCCAGGAATTGCTGCGGGCTCAGGCTATGGAAAAAGTATATCATCAGCTGGAAAATGCCCGGGTGGCAGGAGAAGGCGAAGGATTTGTGGCCCTCAGTAACGCCATGAAATCTGTATTTGCCCTGGCTTTAAAAGTCAGTTCAGTAGATGCCACCGTATTAATTCTCGGCGAATCAGGAGTTGGCAAAGAAGTAGTAGCCAAGTATATTCATCAAAACAGTCCCCGCAGGAATGGCCCATTCATAACCGTAAACTGCGGGGCCATACCGGAACAGTTACTGGAGTCCGAGCTTTTTGGCTATGTAGAAGGAGCTTTTACCGGCGCCGCTCGCGCAGGTAAGGCAGGATTGTTTGAAACCGCATCCGGGGGTACCCTTTTTCTGGACGAAATTGGCGAATTGCCTTTAAGTCTGCAGGTAAAGATCCTCCGAGCTTTGGAAACTCGGGAAATAATGCGTATTGGTTCCACAAAGCCAGTTGCGGTAGATGTGCGTATCTTAGCCGCCACCAATCGAGACCTGGAACAAATGGTGGCCAATCGGCGCTTTCGCTCAGACCTGTATTACCGGCTCAACGTTATTCGGATTGCCATTCCTCCTCTGAGAGAGCGAATTGAAGATATTGTTCCTTTAAGCGTCTACTACATGAATTATTTTAACAAACGCTATCATCAAAGAAAAAAGCTGACCAGAGAGGTTATTTCTGAATTAGAAAAGTATCCCTGGCCGGGAAATGTGCGGGAATTAAAAAACTGCATGGAACAAATGGTAGTGTTAGGGCTTGATGAACTGCTGCAAATTGGTGATTTGCCCTTGTTTCACCAGGAAAGGCAAACCTCCTGCCAAGCAGTACAGGTATCGGGTATCATCCCATTAAAAGAAGCTCTTGAAGAAACTGAAAAACAACTGCTGGAAAATGCTCTGAAAAAATACCGTACCAGCCGGCAGATCGCACGAGTAATTGGCATAGATCAGTCCACAGTAGTTCGAAAATTGAACAAGTATGGTCTGCAAACTAATTAATAAAAGCCGCAAAAACAAAACCCGGGGCAAGATGCCCCAGGTTACAAGAGTACTTAATGTTCCTATTTTTGAATGTATAGCAAAGCCTCTCCGTCCAGCACCACTTCATCTTTCTGATTATAGCATTTGGTAGCCAGACGTAACATACGTTTTTTCTCGAGTTTCTCCAGGGTAGTAACTTCAGCGGTTACTGTATCGCCAACATAAACCGGCTTTGTAAAACGTATATTCTGCTGAGCATAAATATTGCCAACAGCCAGCTTAGTTATAGCAGCAGAAATAAATCCCAACACATAAATACCCGGGACAATGATATCGCCAAAGCGAGTATCTTTGCTGAATTCCTTATCCAGGTGCATGGGATTCATGTCACCGCTCAAACCACACCAAATTACTACGTCAGCATCGGTAATGGTTTTGGCAAACCTTGCTACATCACCAACATTCAAATCTTCCCACGTTTTAACTTCCTTGCTGTAATCCATTCTTAAATCCCTGCCTTTATTGCTATAATGTTAAACTTTATTTCAATTATATAGGTTCCTAATGGTAAACGCTAGTATTCTCACTATTACAGTTTAACACTTTACAGAGATTGGAACTGTTCTTTTAACTCATCTCTGAAATTAGGATGTGCAATAGCAATAAGGCGACGGGCTCTTTCCACCAGGTGCTGGCCTCGCAGATGAGCTACACCAAATTCAGTGACTACATAATCTACATCATTGCGAGGTGTGCTGATGGCATCACCTGGATTAAAGGTTGCAACTATGCGGGATATAGTACCCTTCTTAGCTGTAGCTGGCATAGCGATAATTGATTTGCCGCCCTTAGACCAGGTAGCTCCTCTTACGAAATCCATCTGTCCGCCGATACCGCTGAACTGTTTAGCATTAATGGTTTCAGCACAAACCTGTCCCTGCAGGTCAACGGACAGAGCTGAGTTAACCGACACCATTTTATCGTTGCGGCTAATAACATGAGCGTTATTAACATAATCCACCGGGTGGAATTCCACTAAGGGGTTTTCGTTTAACCATTCATAGAGTTCAGTAGTACCAGAAGCAAAGGTAGCTATGGCTTTTCCTGGGTGCAAGGTTTTGCGTTTGCCGTTTATAACTCCTATTTTCATAAGCTCCATAGCACCATCAGAAATGAGTTCAGTATGAATGCCCAGGTCATTTTTCTCAGTCAAAAATTCCATAATAGCATTGGGGATGGCTCCCATACCCAGTTGCAAACAGGCCCCGTCTTCAACTATATCAGCAATATTTTTGCCAATAGCCGTTTCAACTTCACCAATACTGGGCTTTTCCATAACTATGAGAGGACGATCGCTAGGAATAAAGTAGTCAATTTCACTTACGTGAATAAGGGTGTCACCCATGGTTCTGGGCATTTGGGTGTTGACCTCGGCTATAACCAGCCGCGCTGCATCCACTGCTGCCCGCTCATAATCTACAGATATACCAAAGGAGCAATAACCAAAACGGTCAGGTGGTGATACATGAATAATAGCTACATTGATGGGGATAACACCATTACGAAACATTTCCGGAACATCTGAGAAATGAGCAGGGGTAAAATTAGCTCGTCCTTCCTGAACCGCTTTACGGGTATTGGTTCCAGCAAATACGGTACTGTGATGGACACAGTCTGGGTCTATTTGGGGGTCACAGTAGTAGGCTGGGCCCATAGCTAGACCGTGTACAAAAGCAACTCCCTTTAATTCCTTTTCTCTTTTCAATAGCGCCGGAGCAAATAGCTGCGGTTCACCCGTAGCATGTCCGTAAGATATTTGATCCCCGTCCTGAATTTTAGCAGCTGCTTCTTCAGCAGTTACTATTCTTGATTGATAGTAATCCTTCCAGCTCATAATCACATCTCCTAATATCTTAAGCTTAATATTTATACAAAACTTCTGAACTTACAAGCATAAATATCCCCCGTCGATATTAACTAGCTGACCGGTCATATAACTGGACGCATCGGAGGCCAAAAATATTACAGCACCAATCATTTCCTCCGCATCTGCCCACCGACCCATGGGGATGCGAGCGGTTATTTCATCGTATGCCTGCTTATCCTCAATTAACTTAGTGTTCAATTCAGTAGCCACGTAGCCGGGAGCAATGGCATTTACATTAATATTATAAGGAGCCCATTCCAAAGCCAGTACCTTGGTGAATTGGGCTACAGCGCCTTTGCTGGAAGCGTAGGGCCCCCGGTTCGGTTGGGCCACGGTAGCCAGCAAGGAAGCAATATTTATCACTTTGCCGCTTTTTTTAGCTACCATTATTTTCCCTACTTCCCGAGAACACAGAAAGGTACCTTTAAGATTGACCCGGATAACTGCATCCCAATCTTTTTCACTCATCTCGATACAGGGATTGCGCCGTTGAATGCCGGCATTATTGACCAGAATATCAACGGTCCCAAAAGTGTTAACTGTCGTATCTACCATAGCTTTAACACTATCTGCACTGCCCACATCTACTCCAACCGGATGAGCTTGTCCCCCAGCTTCTTTAATCAAGTCAGCTGTTGCGGTGGCAGCCTGCAGGTCAATATCGGCTACCACTACTGATGCACCAGCTTTAGCTAAACCTTTGGCCATGGCGGCGCCGAGTCCCCGCCCAGCGCCAGTAACTATGGCCACTTTATTATCTAGTTTAAATACATCCATGGGCATATTTCCTCCTAGACCATATCAACAATTATCTTATCAGGTTTACCAGCCACATTACTGATGCCGGAACATAAGTGGTGATTAACAATACCGGAATACAGCAGGCAATAAAACCAAGTATGGGTTTTAATAATTTATCCATTGTCAAGCCACTGATACGGCAGGCTACAAACAAGTTACAGGCAAAGGGCGGAGTTATCATTCCGATTTCCAGGTTGAGCAGCATAATCGCCCCAAAATGAATAGGATCTATACCAAAAGCCTGGGCGGTCGGAATCAAAATGGGACCTAACAGCAGTATGCTGGTATTGGTTTCCATAAACATACCTACTACTATCAGGACGCAGTTTACGATCAGCAGGAACATAGCCGGACTATCGGTTACACCCAGCATAAACTGGGACAAAGCTTGTCCTGCACCAGCAAAAGTGAACATCTTGGTAGCCACACCGGCAAAGGCAATCAACAGACAAATACCAGCACTGGTAACAGCGCTCTTTTTGGTTAAGGAAATCAAACCTTCACCGCTTTTATCTTTAAACATTAAGGGATAAATAACCCAACCGGCTAAAAATCCATAAAATACTGCTACCGCTCCGGCCTCAGTGGGGGTAAGAATGCCACCGTAAACCCCTACAAATATTATCAAAGGCATAAGAATAGCCACTATGGCGCGGGGGGACTTGCCGCCCACATCCTGTAAATATCCTTTTACGGTAAAGGGTTCTTCAGGCATCTTCTCTTGATTGCCAAAAAATATACGGTTGTAAATGATATAAACCAAACACACCATTATTCCCGCACTAGCGGTAGACAGCCATACTTCGCCCACAGGCTGCGCCGATGTCATAGCATATATAATACCAGGTATGCTGGGAGGTATAAGAATACCAATAAAACCAGATGCCGCTATCAAAGAGGCCGCGTATCTCTTATCATAACCAGCTCTTAACATTTCCGGAAGCATCATACTGCCAATGGCGCTTACCGTAGCCACTGAAGAACCGGAAATGGTACCAAACAAAGCCGATGCAATAACCACAGTGGCTCCAACCGCACCTTTTATTCTCCCCAGTATGGCTCTTACCCAGCTCATTAGAGCCCTGGAAATACCACCCAAAGTCATCAGATCACCGGAATAAATGAATGCCGGAATAGCCAGATATGGGAACGAGTCCAGAGCACCGAATATGGCACCCGGTACACTGCTTATATTCATGCCACCGGCAATCATGCTGATCATAGCAGCTGTCCCTACTGAAAACGGAACAGGAATACGCAAACATGCCAAGCCAATAAAGCATGTCATGAAAATTACTATTGCAAGCATGTTAAATCGCCTCCTTCTTCCGCTTCGTCATCATAACCGGTTCTGTGGTATCCGTTTAAGTTAAGAATAATATTGGTAATACAATGCAATGCAGAAAGTGCCAGCCCGGCTAGCATAAAGCTGGTTACTATCCACATAGGAATTTGGGCTGCTGAGGAAACCATCTTAAACTTGAGCTGGTCATAGATCAGGAAATAAGTCAGATAGGACACCAGGCTCAAAAAGACTAGGGCCAGACTGTCGCGGGCTACATTGAGTATATTGACCAAGCGGCGGCGTTTCTCGGGGTCCTGCTGCTTATCTACAAATACTTGGATAAAGTTGATCTCGATGTGTTCCCGCTCCATCGTGGCTATAGCACCACCCAAATAGGCTGTAGCTATAAACAGGTAACGTATCACTTCCTCTGACCAGGGCAAGGGACTTTCCAGGAAGTAACGGAAAATAACCTGCACGAACATCAGAGTAACCATGACTAGGAAAAGCGGTATTGTTACACCATACTCGATGGACACGAGAGATTTATTCAGTTTATCGATTTTTGCAATCATGATTCATTTCCTCTCTTGTCACATTTTAGTAAATATTGGTTTTTGAGAGACGAAGGGCGTTTACCGGTAGGTAAACGCCCTTCAAATACGTTTGCTTAAACCGGTTGCTGATTAATTATTCGCCTGCTCTGATTCTGTCCATTACGTCTTTGCCGTATAGATCATCGTTACCAGGGTCATTCATAATCTGTTTGCCAACTTCTCTGGCTCTGGCCAGCAGTTCAGGGCTGGGTTCGATGATTTCTATACCTTTTTCTTCCATTTTTCCATAGAACTCGGCTACATCAGCCCGGTTTCTTTCCAACTGAGCAGCACAGTACTTTTCGGCTTCTTCTTTCAATATAGTTTGCTGTTCCTCGCTCAGTTTGTTCCAGGTTTTCTCGCTAATGATAAGAGTAGTTCCGCTGTATATATGATTCAGTTTGGTCATATAAGGCTGGAACTGGTAGTAACCATAGGAATAAGTCAAGATAGCACCGTTGTCCTGTCCATCGATAGTACCCTGCTGCAGAGCAGTGGGCAGTTCTGTAACAGCCATAGGAGTGGGCAGAGCTCCCATGCCTTCGAACCATTTAATATACATGGGAATTTCAGGAACTCTGATCTTCAGTCCTTCCATATCATTTGGTCCGGAAATTGGATGCTTAGAGTTGGTTAAAGCCCGGTAGTCGTTTTCGCCCCATCCTAATACGATAATGCCTCTTTCAGCCAATCTTTCCTCGATTACTTCAGCCATCCATCCATTCAAGTAACGAGCATCAACATCATCATAGTCTTCAAACAGGAAAGGAAGCTGGGTGAAACCCAGATCCGGGAATAAAGCTGCTAAACCTACGTCGGAGGTCATTTCCATATCCAGGTCACCGCGCATGACAGATTCAGTCATTTGACGTTCCCCACCATGAACTCCGGCGAATTCTGCGGAAATAATAACGGTTCCATTTGTTCTTTCTTTTACTGCATCAATAAAGGGTTGAGCCACTGTTGCATAGGAATGTTCCGGTGAGGAAGTAGCTCCCCAGTGGAGGGTTATTACTTCCTGATCTCCTCCTGCATTGGAGCCATTGTTTTCCTGTCCTCCGCCGCATCCAACGGCCATAAAGGCAAATGCCAAGATCATACTCATTGCTACAACTTTTAGAGCTTTTCTCTTCACGTTCAGTACCCCTTCCTTTTAATTATTAGGCCTGCTTTACGATGCTTTAGCTATCTGTTGCTCTCACCTCCCTACTGCGGATTATCGGGAGTATTTGATAATAAACAAATTAACCAACAGTTTTGTTACTTGCTTTCACCAAGGATTCGAAAGCTATAAGCGCTGCTCCCAGTGCTCCGGTTAATTGTGATCTGGGCGCCACCGTAATCGGGATTTTGAGCTCTTTTTCCAAAGCCTTTACAACTCCGGCATTCTGGGCTACTCCACCAGTTATAACAACTGTAGGAGTAATTCCCACCCTACCTGCCAGACCGGCTACTCTACGGGCTACAGACTGGTGAATCCCTGCTACCACGTCCGAGCTTTTCTGACCGGCAGCCAGTTGAGATATTACCTCTGACTCGGCAAATACAGTACAGGTGCTGCTAATAGGTACTACGTTATTAGCTTTATCACCCAGTACTTCCAGTTCGCTTACGTGCACCTCCAGAACCCGGGCCATTACCTCCAAAAAGCGTCCCGTTCCAGCTGCACATTTTTCATTCATTACAAAATTACTTACATAGCCTTGCTCATCTAGCTTTATTACCTTGGCATCCTGTCCACCAATATCTATTATGGTGCGGGCAGAAGGTATTAGATGATGAACTCCTTTAGCATGACAGGTGATTTCGCTAACCTGTTCATCGGCACCCTCATAAGTCATTCTTCCGTAACCTGTTACTACTACCTTGCTGATTTCATCTCGTTCTACCTTGGCAATTTCCAGAGCCTGCTGTAAGGCTCTGGCAGGGCCGGTAGTACCAGTTCCCACCGGAACTGCCACTCCAGCAAGAATTTCAGCTCCATCTCTGAGAATAACAACCTTAGAAGAAGCTGAGCCAATATCGACTCCCATAGTTAACAAGTTGGCATCCTCCCTCATTTATCCTTAAGCATTTCTGAAAATGCCTGTAGGCGAGTTCTAATCTGCTCAACTGAGTCCATTTGTTGTTCTATTTCTACATGCAGAAGAGGTATATGGCTCTCTTCTAAATCAGTTTTGATATAAGGATAATCATACTCTTCGGGGTCACAGAATTTCATCATCATAACAATGACTCCGTCGGCTTTGTTTTCCTTGACCAAATCCTTAATGATAGTGCCTCTAAGCTTGACTGGATCATGGACGGTAGCACAGCCTTCGAAATCGGCAAATCTCTGTGCTAGCCGCATGTAAGGCTCATCTCCCTCGGCAACCAGGTTCCTAAACTGACGTGAACCCTGGGCCAAATCGTCTCCTACTACAGCCAAATTAAAGTCAGACAGCATATTTAAGATGGAATAAGGTTCCATCATAATACCAGTAACCACAACCTTTTTCCCCGACCATTGATGAACTGGTTTAGCCTGTAATGCTGTAATCAATTCGTTGAGCAATTGACTATGCTTCTCCCTGGGCATAAAGAAAGATGATTTAACTACCATATGACGGTAATAGGGCGTAATAATGTCCAGATGATCATTTGCCAGTATAAGAAACTGATGCATCAAGGTTTTATGCTGGTTGAAAACAGCAATACTATTTTGTAAAGCTTCGTCAGTAATCTCTTTGCCGGCAATCTCACTTAAACTTGCTCCAACCGCTTTGAATTCCTCCGCCAGATACTCGATACCTGGGTTAATTTTTCTATTATCAGGCAAAACCAGACCGATAACCGGTACTTCTGGGTTGGTCTCTCTTAACAGCAGAGGAATACACCTCATGGTATCACATGTGTTAGGTGAAATATAACCATCCAAATTCTTGTAAACGCCTTGGAGAGCAAATTCCATGACCGCTTTCATAATGGAACAGCAGAAAGCCTGGAGATATTCACTGGCTTTAGAAATAGTAGTTTGTCCACCCCACAGTCCTACCGGCAACATTCCGGCTGCGTGAATCAATTCTTCCGCACCAGAACTGTGTATTGGCAAACATCCAATCGCTTTACAGCCCGTCTCTTTTTTCCATTCCCGGACTACCTGACCGGGATGGTGTGCAGCATATTCAAATTGGCTTAAAATCTGTTTAATTGTATCCAAATTTATCTACCTCCCTGCCGAAGCGGCGGCCTTACGCTGATCAATCATTTCATATAAGGCCTGCACTCTAGTTTCATATTGTGCTTCGGAAAAGGCACGGGGGTCGTTTTGATCTCCGTCCACTACTACAGTTGGTACACCAGTAAGTTCAGTAATCTTTCTGGACATAGCATATTGGGCAAAATCTTGGGCTTTGCAGCTGCGATTGGAGTGAAAAATAACTCCGTCTACATCATATTTATCGATCAGTCTCATCATGTTTTTTACTCTGTAGTCGAAGTTCCGGTTAATAAATATGGAGGTATAAGCCTTGGCCATGCTTCTCAAGTCATTGACATCGTAAGGAAGTACCCAGTTATCTGGATAGGTAGAACCTACCATGCACGCATCATAGTTCTTAAGAGATCTGAACATGGCTCTTAAATTAAACCAAAAAGGAATACCATCCCAGAGAATACGATATTTTTCGTTTTCCAGGTATCCTTCACCCCGAGCAGCTTTTTCAGCGATTTCGTCTCTTAATAACGTAAAGAATTCTACCGCTTTTTCATTTCCGCGCATGCAAACAATCAGGGCCATATAATTAAAAAAATCTATACCATTAAATGGGCAAGGATGCATGCTGCCAAAATCAGCCGCCTCTTTCCATAATAAGGAGGCTTGGTTGGACAGTTCCATAGACTCTTGAAAACGTTCATAATTAAACGGCTTACCAGTTATCTGCTCTAACTGACTGATCATGTGCTTAAACTGTCCTACCATATAATCGATAGCCCGATCATTGATTTCGTTCTCATGGCTAAAAGGCATATCAATCATGATAAGGGGCACATTCAGCCGGCGAGAAAGTATTTCATACCATTTGGTTACGGTATTGCAGATGTTATTGCAGCAAACTAGAAGATCTGGTACGGGTAGTTTTCCTGCTGCACAGTCCCCTGCTTCAACATATCCCAAATTAGTACGGGCATAGGAACAAATGTCTGTGGAATAACCCATAGACTCGGCAATGGCCATCATTTCCATGGAATTCTTTTTAGCAGCTATAGCGGCTGCATGATTCTCAGGGTAAATGGTTATTATATCCATAGC